>Ga0172382_10000221_pt1 | contig 104213 bp, 92 predicted proteins | sample Leawel138RmetaG_FD_122245 | JGI IMG/M metagenome (GOLD analysis project Ga0172382, IMG submission 122245) | Leachate microbial communities from a municipal landfill in Southern Ontario, Canada - Leachate well 138R metaG | ecosystem: Engineered > Solid waste > Landfill > Unclassified | place... | reverse complement strand
GCCACCCTGCAGGACGGCTCGGGCACCGGCGCCGGCGGCCGGATCCAGCTCTGGATGAACGACGACGGCATCGGGGCCGAGGAACACGCCGACTTCAAGCACTGGGACCTCGGCGACATCATCGCGGCCGAAGGCATGCTCTTCAAGACACGCAAAGGCGAGCTCTCGGTGCGCTGCGACACGATCCGGCTGCTGACGAAATCCCTGCGTCCCCTGCCCGACAAGTTCCATGGTCTCGCGGATCCCGACATCCGCTATCGGCAGCGCTACGTCGACCTGATCGTCACCGGCGAGGCGCGCGACACCTTCGTCACCCGCAGCCGCACGATCGATTCGATCCGCCGGTTCATGCGCGGCAACGGCTTTCTCGAAGTCGAGACGCCGATGCTCCATCCCATACCGGGGGGCGCAGCGGCCCGTCCCTTCGTCACCCATCACAATGCGCTCGACCAGGAGATGTTCCTGCGCATCGCCCCCGAGCTCTATCTCAAGCGCCTGCTGGTCGGAGGTTTCGAGCGGGTCTTCGAGATCAACCGCAGCTTTCGCAACGAGGGGATCAGCCCGCGGCACAATCCCGAGTTCACGATGATGGAGTTCTACGCCGCCTACACCGAATACCGCTGGCTGATGGACTTCACCGAAGAGGTGCTGCGCGATGCGGCGCTCGCCACCACCGGCAGCGCGGTGCTCAGCTACCAGGGCCAGCGCATCGACCTCGAGCAGCCCTTCGCCCGGCTGACGATCGTCGAGGCGATCCGGGCCCACGGCGGCGCGGAGCACAGCACCGCCAGGCTCGACGACCCCGCCATGCTGCGCGAGACCCTGCGCCGGCTCGGGGTCGACACCAGCACGCCGGCGCTGGCCGATGCCGGTATCGGCGCGCTGCAGCTCGCGCTGTTCGAGGAGATCGCCGAGTCGAAGCTGGTCCAGCCGACCTACATCATCGACTACCCGGTCGAGGTGTCGCCCCTGGCCCGCGAATCGGATACCCGGCCGGGCGTCACCGAACGCTTCGAGCTCTTCATCGCGGGCCGCGAGATCGCCAACGGTTTCTCCGAGCTGAACGACCCCGAGGACCAGGCAGCGCGCTTTCGCGCGCAGGCCGAAGCCAAGGAAGCCGGTGACCTCGAGGCCATGTACTACGACGAGGACTACATTCGCGCCCTCGAGTACGGCATGCCTCCGGCCGGCGGCTGCGGCATCGGCATCGATCGCCTGGTGATGCTGCTCACCGACAGCGCCAGCATCCGCGACGTCGTGCTCTTCCCGGCCCTGAAGCGCCTCGACTGAAGGCCGGTCGATGCGCCTCGTCCTGCGAAGCTACGACATCGTGATGCTGCAGAGGATGCGCTCGATCCTCGAGCAACGCGGCATCGTCGTCCATGTCAGCGACGAGTTCACCTTCGCGGTCCCGGGCCTGCCCGGGGCGGAGCAGCCGCGCGGCCTCTGGGTTCCCGTCGACGACTGGGATGCCGCCGTCAGGGCATTACGCCACGACATCCCGCCGGACGAACTGCCGGGCCTGGAAGACGACGGTGGGGACCCGCGCGACTGAAAGCCGCCGGAACCGGCGCTATACGACATCAGACGTTGAAGGATTCGCCGCAGCCGCACTCGCCCTTGGCGTTCGGATTGTTGAACCGAAAACCTTCGTTGAGGCCGTCCTTCACGAAATCGAGCTCGATGCCTTCCAGATACGGAAGGCTCTCGGGATCGATGAAGACGCGGATGCCATTGCTCGCGAACTCCCGATCACCTTCCTCGATGCTGTCGGCGAACTCGATCTTGTAGGCGAGCCCCGAGCAGCCGGTCGTCCTGATGCCGAGCCGCAGGCCGAGGCCCTTGCCCCGGCGCGACAGGAAGCCCCCGACATGGTCGGCGGCCGCCCTGGTAAGCGTGATACCCATGTTCATGCCGTCTGGTCTTGTACTGTCAATCGATGTTCCGTTCGTTTCCCGCGTCCTGGATCCCGATCCCTGGCTGGCGTGTCCGCCGCGCCCCGGCCCCCCCGGCCCGTGGCGTGGCGGCGGGCCGCTCAGACCGTGGTCAGGCGGCCGTTCGACAACTTGATCGGCTGCAGCGTCGAGGTCGGGAACGCCAGGGCGGCCCGGTGCTCCTTGATGGCCGAGACCTCGCGCGGCCTGGCCTGCGCGGCCCGGTCCTTCTGTTGCTCGACCAGCGACTGCAGGGTAACCGAATCGAGGAACTCGATCATCTTGCGGTTCAGGGTCGACCACAGCTCGTGCGTCATGCAGGGGCCATCGTCGTGGCAGTTCTCCTTGCCGCCGCACTGGGTCGCGTCGAGCGGCTCGTCGACCGCGAAGATGATGTCGGCCACGGTGATCTCGCGCGCCGCGCGCGCCAGCGTGTAGCCACCACCCGGCCCGCGCGTGCTTTCCACCAGTTCGTGGCGACGCAGCTTGCCGAACAGTTGCTCGAGATAGGACAGGGAGATCTTCTGTCGCTGGCTGATGCCCGCGAGTGTCACGGGCCCCTGGTGCTCACGTAACGCGAGATCGATCATCGCAGTGACGGCGAACCGTCCTTTCGTCGTAAGTCTCATGGTGATTCCTCTGGGGAGGTTGAGGGGCTGAACCCACCATAGTCTTATCCGACTAAATTAGTCAAGTATCCGGGAGCCTCACAGGGTCGCCGTGCTTGGCCGGCGCCGGAAACACGAATAGGCCCCGGGCGCGACCGCCTGGTGGCGGCGCGCACCGGAGCCCGTCGCCCCGTCGGAGTGGCGCCTTCTCAGGCCGCCGCAACCTGCGTGGCGCGGCGCTTGACCAGCTCCAGCAGGCCTCCGCAGGCATCCTCGATGTAGTCGAAGCTCTGGTCGAACGCCGACTGGTTGCCATAGAAGGGATCCGGGATGGTCGCCGAGTCGTATTCGGTGGCAAAGCGCATCAGCAGCTGCAGCTTGTGGTGATGACGCTTGCCGACCGTCTGCTGCAGCATCGACAGGTTGTCCCAGTCCATCGCGAGGACCAGGTCGTACTGGTCGAGATCGTGGTCGGAGATCCGCGTAGCCCGGTGCCCGGCGATGTCGATACCGCGCTTGGTCGCCGTCGCCAGCGCGCGCCGATCCGCCGGCTCGCCGACGTGATAAGCATGCGTGCCCGCCGAGGAGACGGTAACGACATCCTCGAGCCCGGCCTGCCGGACCATGTGCCGAAACACGCCTTCGGCCGTTGCCGAGCGACAGATGTTGCCCATGCACACGAACAACACCCGAGTTCCCATCCTGAAAGTGACTGGTTCCTTGTTGGCCATCTCAATTTCCGATAAATGAATATTCCTGGACTTTCAATTTCCTCATGCCGGCAGCGGCAGGCCGGTCGGCGACGGCGGCAGATCGCTGCCGCTCGCGCCCAGTACCTGCTCCTTGAGCCGCGCCAGGCGATCCCGTGTTTCGGCCGCCTTCTCGAATTCGAGGTTCCTCGCGTAATCGAGCATCTGCTTCTCGAGCCGCTTGAGTTCCCTTGCGAGCGCCTTCTCGCTCATCGCCCCCACTTCCTGTGCCTCGAGCTCGGCCTGGCTTTCGGCGCGGGACTGGCGAGGATCGAAGACGCCGTCGATCATCTCGCGAACCGCCTTGTCGACACCACGCGGCACGATCCCGTTGGCCAGGTTGAAGGCCTCCTGGCGAGCCCGTCGCCTGCCGGTCTCGCCGAGCGCGCGCTCCATGGAATCGGTGATCCGGTCGGCATAGAGGATCGCCCTGCCCTCGAGGTTGCGCGCCGCCCGACCAATGGTCTGGATCAGGCTGCGCTCTGAACGCAGAAAGCCCTCCTTGTCCGCATCGAGTATCGCCACCAGGGCGACTTCGGGAATGTCGAGCCCCTCGCGCAGCAGGTTGATGCCGACCAGCACATCGAACACGCCGAGCCGCAGGTCGCGGATGATCTCCACCCGCTCGACGGTGTCGATGTCCGAATGCAGGTAGCGCACGCGCACACCGTGCTCGGACAGGAAGTCGGTGAGGTCCTCCGCCATCCGCTTGGTGAGCGTCGTCACCAGGACTCGCCCGCCGCCGCCAGCCACCGCGCGGATCTCCGAGAGAAGATCGTCGACCTGGGTCGATGCCGGGCGGACATCGACCTCGGGGTCGACCAGTCCGGTGGGCCGCACCAGCTGCTCGACGACCTGGCCCGCATGCCGCGCCTCGTAGTCGGCCGGCGTGGCCGACACGAAGATGCACTGGCGGACCTTCGATTCGAACTCCTCGAAGCGCAGGGGGCGGTTGTCCAGCGCCGAGGGCAGCCGGAACCCGTACTCGACCAGGGTTTCCTTGCGCGAACGGTCGCCGCGGTACATGCCGCCGAGCTGCCCCACCGTGACATGGCTTTCGTCGATGAAGATCAGGGCGTCGTCCGGCAGATAGTCGATGAGCGTGGGCGGCGGTTCGCCGGGAGCCGCTCCCGACAGGTGCCGCGAGTAGTTCTCGATGCCCTTGCAGAAGCCGAGTTCCTGGAGCATCTCGAGGTCGAAGCGGGTGCGCTGCTCGAGACGCTGCGCTTCGACCAGCTTGCCTTCCTGGTAGAAGAAGCGCAGGCGCTCGGCGAGTTCCGCCTTGATCGACTCGATCGCCCGCAGCACCGTGGCGCGCGGCGTCACGTAGTGCGAAGACGGGTAGATCGTGAACCGCGGCACCCGCTGGCGAATCCGCCCCGTCAGGGGATCGAAGAGCTGGATCGATTCGACCTCGTCGTCGAACAGCTCGAAGCGAACCGCGAGTTCGGCATGTTCGGAAGGGAACACATCGATGGTGTCGCCCCGGACCCGGAAGCAACCGCGCGTGAAATCGGTGTCGTTGCGGGTGTACTGCATCGCGACGAGCCGCTGGAGGATCTCGCGCTGCGACATCCGGTCGCGCTCGCGAAGTGTCAGCACCATCGCGTGGTAGTCACCCGGGTTGCCGATTCCGTAGATGCACGACACGGTGCCCACGATCACGGTATCGCGCCGCTCGAGCAGCGACTTGGTCGCCGACAGGCGCATCTGCTCGATATGCTCGTTGACCGAGGAGTCCTTCTCGATGAAGAGGTCGCGCTGCGGAACGTAGGCTTCCGGCTGGTAGTAGTCGTAGTAGGAAACGAAGTACTCGACGGCATTGCGGGGGAAGAATTCCCGCATCTCGGCATAGAGCTGGGCGGCGAGCGTCTTGTTCGGCGCCAGCACCAGCGCGGGCCGGCCCAGCCGGGCCACCACATTGGCCATGGTGAAGGTCTTGCCCGACCCGGTGACCCCGAGCAGGGTCTGGTAGCTCAGGCCGTCGTTGACGCCCTCGACGAGCGATTCGATCGCGCACGGCTGGTCGCCAGCCGGGGGAAACGGCTGGTACAACTTGAATGGACTATCGTCGAAGCGAAGAAACTTCGTTTCGTCGAGGACCGATTCGGCCATGCGATTCCAGTGGTCGACACAAGGGGATCAGCAATTGCCGGCCCGGCAACGGAGCCCGGGACAACGTGATCGCGATTCTTTCGCAACGCTCCGCAACGCGGCCAGGCCGACTTTCCGCTATGCTTTCAGATCGTGACCGCGTCCGCCAGCGGCGGCGAAAGACCAAGGAAGAATTATCCCGCTTGCGTCCATAAAAAGCTAGTGCTCCGCAGCATCGACAAGCTGCATGTAGCCAGATGTAATATTTTTTACACTTACAAATCAAGGACTTGCAACACCTTTATGTCTGCGTCGAAATTTGCCGCGGTGCCACTTGCCCCTCGTGATCCGATTCTCGGCCTGACCGAGGCCTTTCTTGCCGACAAGCGTCCGGAGAAAGTCAATCTCGGGGTCGGGGTCTATTACGACGACAGCGGCAAGCTGCCTGTCCTGGAGGCCGTCGCGGAAGCCGAGCGGCGCCGGATCGCCAGCTCCCCGGCACGCGGCTACCTGCCGATCGAGGGTTTCGCACAGTACAACCAGGCGGTCCAGCACCTGCTGTTCGGCGCCGATTCGCCCCTGCTGGCCGACAAGCGGGTCGCCACCTTCGAATGCCTGGGCGGCACCGGCGCCCTGCGGGTCGGGGCCGACTTCCTGCGACGGCTCACCGACAAGGGCAAGGTCCTGATTTCCGATCCCAGCTGGGAGAACCACCGCGCCATCTTCGAGGCCGCCGGCTTCGAAGTCGCCACCTATCCCTACTACGACCCGGACACGCATGGGGTGCGCCTGGACGAAATGATCGCCGCGATCGAGGCGGCCTCACCGGGTGATGTGGTCGTCCTGCACGCCTGCTGCCACAACCCGACCGGGGTCGATATCGATGCCGCCCAGTGGGAGCGGGTGGTCGAAGCCTGCCGCCGCTCGGGAGCCATGCCTTTCCTCGACATGGCCTACCAGGGCTTCGGCGACGGCATAGAGCAGGACGCCGCCGCCCTGCGGCTGTTCGCGGCATCGGGCCAGAACCTGCTCGTGGCCAGTTCCTTCTCCAAGAACTTCTCGCTCTATGGAGAGCGGGTCGGCGCCCTGTCGATCGTCACCGCCGATGCCGATGAAACCGCCCGGGTCACCAGCCAGGTCAAGCGCCTGATTCGCGCCAACTACTCGAATCCGCCGACCCATGGCGCGGCGCTCGTCGCCACCGTGCTCACCACCCCGGCACTGCGCGGCCAATGGGAGGAAGAGCTCGCCGGCATGCGCGAGCGGATCCGGGCGATGCGCACCGGCCTCGTCGAAGGCCTGGCGGACAAGGGCGTGACGCGCGACTTCAGCTTCGTGACCCGCCAGCGCGGCATGTTCTCGTATTCCGGCCTGAGCCGTGAACAGGTCGAGCGCCTGCGCGACGAATTCGGCATCTATGCGGTCGGCTCCGGGCGGATCTGCCTGGCGGCGCTCAACAGCGGCAACCTGCAGCGAGTGGTGAAGGCGATCGCCGCGGTGATCTGAGCCCGGCCCGGAAACCGGGCCGGCACGGCCCTTTTTCCCGGCATCCCGGCTACACTGGGACATCCCGAAATACCGGCCAAGCCGGACAAGGAGACAGTCGTGTCCCTGATGACGCTCGATCAGCTCGCCCAGCAGATTCCCGATGGCGCCAGGCTCGCCATCCCCAAGGACGATACCGGTGTACCGATGGCGGCCACGCTCGCACTGGTCCGGCGCGAAGTGCGCGGGCTGCATCTCGTCTGCGTGCCTGTCTCCGGCCTGCAGGCCGACGTGCTGATCGGCTCCGGTTGCGTCGACACCCTCGAAACCTCCGCGATCACCCTCGGCGAGTTCGGTCTCGCACCGCGCTTCACCGATGCGGTTCGCAATGGGCGCCTGCGACTCGTGGATGCCACCTGCCCGGCCATCTACGCCGGCCTGCAGGCATCCCAGAAGGGGCTTCCCTTCATGCCCCTGCGCGGCATCTTCTCGTCGGACCTGCTGTCCCACCGCAGCGACTGGAAACCCATCCAGAACCCCTTCGCCGAGGACGATGCCATCATGGCGATCAAGGCGATCCGTCCCGACATCGCGCTGTTCCATGCCCAGGCCGCCGATCGCTTCGGCAACGTCTTCATCGGCCGTGACCGCGACGGGCTCCTGCTCGCCCATGCCTCCGAGACGGCTCTGGTCACCGTCGAGCGAATCGTCGACGGCAACCTGTTCGAGGACCCGGACCGTGCCGGCTCGACCGTGCCGGCCATGTACATCGGCGGAATCGCCCTCGCCCCCCAGGGCACCTGGCCGGTCGGCTTCGGCGGCGGCAACCCCGACGCCGACTGGATGCGACGCTACATCGGTGCCGCGCGCGATCCCGAAGGCTTCCGGAACATGCTGGAATCCCTCGCGGCCGAGGCCCCGTGGGCGACGGAGTTGCAGGCCGAAGGGCAGCCGGCATGAGCACCGCCGAAGCCGTGGCCACCGAAGCCACACCGATCGAAGGCCTGATCCTGACCGTCGCCAGCCTGCTGCACGGCGTGCGGCATGTCGCCGTCGGCGCCAGCTCGCCGATCCCGGGCGCCGGCGCCCTGCTCTCCCGGGCGCTGGCCGAACAGGCAGGCGAGCCGGCGGTACGCCTGTCCATCCTCGGGTCGCGACGCCACAACAGCTTCACCAACGGCGGCGTCGAGATCTTCGACCTGATCGGCCAGGGACGCATCGGCGCCTTCTTCCTTGGCGGCGGCCAGATCGATGGCGAGGCCAACGTCAACCTCGTCGGCACCGGCGACTACCCCCGGACCTCCGTACGCTGGCCCGGCTCGTTCGGCTCGGCCTATCTCTACCACCTCGTACCGAGGGTGATCCTGTTTCGCGAGGAGCACACCCGGCGCGTGATGGTGCCGCGGGTCGACTTCGTCTCCGCCGCAGGCCCGCGCGACGACGGCATCCATCGGCCGGGAGGCCCGCATGCCATGCTGACACGGCTGTGCCTGTTCGACTTCGATCGCGCGAAGCGCCGCTTCCGGCTGCGCAGCGTCCACCCGGGACACAGCGTCGAGGAAGTGCGCGACGAGACCGGCTTCGACTTCGACTGCCCCGCCGATGTCCCGACGACCGCGACGCCCGATGCCGCGACGCTGGGGCTGATCCGCGGCCGGATCCGCGAGGAGATCGGCGAGACCTATCCGAAGTTCGCCGCCGAGCTGTTGCCCGCCGCGATCACTTGAAGGCGGCCGCCGCAGTTCGCTTGCGGCGGTGGCCGGCGGACGCTATCATGTAGGGCTATTCCCCGATAGCTCAGTCGGTAGAGCGACGGACTGTTAATCCGCAGGTCCCAGGTTCGAGCCCTGGTCGGGGAGCCAGGAAAATCAAGGGGTTGGGCGAGAAATCGCCTGACCCCTTTCTTTCTTTGCCATGACCATCTATGGTTTGCCAAGCAAAGCCGGCCGGGTCCAAGGGCTCCGCAGCTCTGACTTGGCGCCGTGGAGCGTTCGCCGGGTGGCCAATCTGACGAGTGCCGACTGTCGTGTTCACGTGACCGAGAAGCGGCCAAGAGCCCCTGGGAGTCCCTGCCTTCTTTAGCGTCGCGAGGGGGACGAGAAATGGGCCTGTCACTTGCTGCATCGGCTTGCAGCCGATTGCACCAGACGGTGTAAGATTCCGTAGGCGTTCTGCTGCGCTGCAATGCACAGTGCAGAAGGGATCAGGAGCGAGAAGATGTCAAACGTGGGTGGAAGCCGGCACGATGGTTGTGCTGATGTGGATCTTGCCCGCCGAATCGAAGTGCAAGGTCGACGCAGTCTCGCCCTGCTCCGCGCGATCGAGGACACCATCAGCGCGCTTGATCTCGATCGCACTCATCTCGCCGCGATCGGACGAGAGATGGATAATCTTACGGATTTGGTTATGCGTTGCCCTGTGTCCCACGAACTGGATCCCGAGGGCAAGTCCGCTGAACTTTTCGATCAAGGTCTCGAGGCGCTGAAATCCCTGCGCCGACGGTACGCGGCCAGGCTCGTCGCTGCCGAGTCTGATCACGCGCTTTGCGACGACGACGGTATTGCCGACGCGTATCGCAATGCGATTGAGGCGACTGAAAGCACCTTTGACGCGACCCAGCGAGCAACCGACGCAGTCAGAGAACACGATGCGGAAGCGTCGGGCTACTCTGGCGATTTCGCGACCGCCAGCGAGTTGCTGGCCGCCCTCTCCCGTTAGGTTCTTCGCCTATGGATCCGGATGCCGCCCGGTTCACAGGCGCAAGGTTCTCGAAAGCGTTTGCCCGAGATCTGAAGAGGGCGCCGTCCAACGTGCGCGAATCAGCGCTATCGGCTGTCGATCAGTTGGTTAAGGGCGCGCCGCGAGGCGCCCAGCGCATGCATTCATTGAAGGGCTACGATCCGAAGATCTACAAGATTGATATCCTCGGAAAGGCGTGGCAAGTGTCATTCAGCATTGATGGTACGGTTCTCGTTCTAAGGCGATTAGCAACCCATAAGACGATGGATCGCGACCCGCAGTAGGGCTACTCGAAAAAGCCGTCCGACGGCGGCTGGTGGGACGCTACGCTGCTATCGACACTGACGAGCCTTAGCTGAAGCCTGGCCTGGTTCTGCTCCGGCCAGTGAAATGTTTCGCAAGGCACACTGCTCAGGCGCCAAACCGCGCGGATTGACGCTCCAGAGCGGCACGGTAGCCGTTCAATCGCCCTGCCCCGGCGCCGCGAAGCTTCGGGGCCGAAGCACATCGGGCTTCAGGAAATCCTTCTCGCCGACGTTGTCGTGGTCGCCGAGCAGGCGCCCCTCGAACTCGGTGCCGTACAGGGTGGACTTGTGGAATGACTCGAGATACATCTGTCGGGTTTCCCGGACATCGCCCGTATAACGCGGATCCTGGGGACGCTCCCGACTGTTGATGTAGACGGCGACGTCCCAGGCTTCCTGGTCGCTCAGCGAGCGTGGCTTTCCAAGCGGCATGTTGTGCTTGGCGAAGGCCGCGAGCGAGAACACGCGAGAAATCCCGGCACCCCAGTTGTAGGAACCGTCTCCCCAGACCGGCGGGAATACGACCTCGCCCCGGGCACTGGTTCCGGCGCCATCCGGACCATGGCAGATCGCGCACTGGGCCTGGTAGACCGCTTCTCCACGCACCGCATCCGGCTCGATGTCGGGTTCCGCGATCCGGGGATAACCGCGTCCGTACATCATATTCCCCGGCTGATACATGGGAACGCCGCGGGCGAGCCACTGATGGTAAGCCGTGAGGGCCAGCATGTCGTCGCTGCCGTATGCGGGCGGCTTGCCGTTCATCGAGAACGAGAAGCAACCGGCGATGCGTTCTTCGAGTGAGTTGACGTGGTCGTTCTTCGGTCGATAGTTGGGCAGGATGATGGCGGCAGGCCAGACGGGGCTGGAAAACGGCAGGCGACCTTCACCCATGTGGCAGCTGGCGCAGTTCAAGTCGTTGAACACGTTCTTGCCGCGCAGCTGTTGCGTGTTGACGAACAGATCGCGCCCTCGTCGTATGGCTTCCTTGAGTTTCGGATGAAACGAGGACGCTTCCAGATCATCCATGGTCGGTGGAACATGGACGAACTGTCCTTTGCGCGGCATGGGGGCGCCAGGCGCGATTGCATCGAGCCCGAGGAGTGCGTCCTCGTCGCCTTTTGCGCCCGACTGCGCCAATGCATCGCCGAACGCCCCGCACATCAGGACAACACTTCCCAGGATCAGGACGCTTCGTGCCGTCGACGCCATGGTGCTTGCGAGGAGACTCATGTTGAACTTCATTGCCTACTCCGCTTTTCCGCCAGCTTTCGCGACTCGACCATCGGCTGGTGGCTGCGTGCTCAGCCAGGCCGATACTGCGGTGACATCGTCATCGGTCATACGCTCGGCAATGGCCTGCATCAGGCCGAGTGGATCACCGCGACGCGTACCCTCGCGCCAGGCTGTCAGCTGTTGCGCCAGGTAGTCCGCGTGTTGCCCGGATATGTCGGGGAATGCGGATCCGACTCCCTGGTTGTCCGGCCCATGACAACTGGTACATGGAACGATGTAGCGATTCCAGTCGCCGTACCGGGCCAGCTTCTGGCCGGCATCCAGCACGTCGCGGGAAACCTCGGTCGATGATTCCGGCGTCCTTGCCTCGAGACTCGAGTAATAGGCCGCCACATCATCGATCTGTTCGTCGCTGAGCATCGTGGCAAAGGGCGTCATCTCCGCGCTTTGCCGCTCACCGGACTTGAAGGCACGGAGCTGGTTCGCCAGGTAGTCAGGGTCCAGGCCTGCAAGCCGGGGCCATGGGTTCGCGCCGGGTAGTGCGATCCCGTTGCCGTCGGCCTGATGACAGGCAATGCAGATGGCGGCCGACGCTTCGCCGCGCTCGACAGCCGAATCGGAATGCGCCGCGATCGGCGCCAGTGCAAGGAGAACGCTGGCGACGAGAGAGCCACGATGCTTGCGCATGAGAACGGAAGTGATCACGCCCGGAAGCCTCCATCAAGAAGATGCCGCAATATCGCGAGGGCATGAAGACATCCTATTCGGACATGGAGGGATCCATTCTGACCGCGATCAATGGATCGACCGATCGAAGCTCCGCTGTCGGCTCGGCCGGGACGGAAGGTGGAGCGCCGAACATCCTGGCGCTCCGCCCTGCCCTTATTCGAAGTTCAGCACTTCGACGACGCGGTCGCGCACCGGGCCGGAAACATCCAGGCGCAGGGCCCACTCGCCCGCCATGTCCAGCTTGAGCCGCGCCGCGTAGCGCCCCGGTTCGTCCAGCGCCGAGGCGGTGACCGGAGCGATGTTGTGCGCCATCGGCATCGACGGCATGTCGGCGCCGACCTGGATCGTCGCCCCCTCCAGCGGCTTGCCCTGCTCGCTGAGCATGATCTCGCAGTCGTAGACGAAGCGCTGCTGTCCATCGACGGGCTCGCAGGCGACGTCGGCGTTCACCTGTGCCCATGCGACGCCCGGGCCAGCGAATGCGAGGGCCAGCGTGGCCATCTTCAATCCCTTCATCATCTTCCTTTCTCCTCCAGGGTCGAACGAAACGGACGCCATCCCCGCAGGCGGCGAACGAAGGCCTCGTCCAGCAGGCCGCGAGGACGCCAAACCAGGATGACGGCAACCAGGCCACCGAAGACGATCATCCGGTAGCCCGAGAACAGGCGGCTCGATTCGAGAATGCCGATGTCGACCACGACGCCGAGCAGCGGTCCGAGCGGCGTGCCGAGTCCGCCGATGATGCCGTAGGCAAGGCCATGGATGCCCAGCATGGGATCGAACATGCCCGGCTCGATGTAGGTGGACAGATGTGCGTAGAGTGCCCCACCGACACCGGCCAGGGCGCCAGCCAGGGCGGCCGCCGCGATGCGGTGTCGCACGACATCGACGCCCAGCATCCGGGCCAGCTCGGCATCCTTGCCGATCATCCGCCAGACCATGCCGGTGCGGGTACGCTCGAACAGCATGAGCAGCACGACGGCGGCCGCCAGCAACAGCCAGATCAGAATGAAGTACTGCATCTCGCTGATACCGTTGGCAAAGATGTAGCGGATGTCGCGAAAGCCATCCGTGCCCGCCGGCCCCACCAGGCGACCGGCGATATCGACCTGCCAGCGCCACATGCCCAGCAGCAGGCGCATCATCTCCGCGAAGGCCAGGGTGGCGACGGCGAAATGCAGGCCGCCAAGCCGCAGCGTGGCCGCGCCGAGCGCGGCACAGGCCAGCGCACCGACCGCCGCGCCGTGCGCCAGCCCCATCCAGAGCGGCCATCCCCAGATCGCGGTCGCAATGCCGGCGGCATAGGCGCCGATGCCGAAGAAGGCCTGCTGGCCGAAGGAGATGCCACCGGTCAGGAGCAGCACGTACGCCGACAGCCCCAGGAAGGAGATCATGCCGATATTCGACAGGACGGCGATGAGGAACGGGTCCATCTCAGGTCCTCGCGCCGAACAGGCCGCCAGGCCGGATCACGATCACGCCGAACAACAGCAGGTACGCAAGCAGCTCGCGGATCTCCGGCCCGAAGTACCACTGGCCATGGGCCTCGACCATGCCGAGCAGCAGCCCTCCGGCCAGCGCGCCGCGCAGCGAGCCGAGCCCGCCGAGCATCATGGCGACCAGTCCCTTCATGGTCGCCCACATGCCGAGCATGGGAGTGACCTGGGTTTCGGCCGCCGCGATCAGCACCCCGGTCATGCCGCCGATCAGCGAAGCGAGCGCGAAGGCCGCCAGCGATACGCTCCGGAGATCGATGCCGACCAGCCGGGCGCTGACGGGATGGTCGATCGACGCCCGCAATGCCAGCCCGGCCCGAGTGCGGTAGAGCCCGAAATGCAGGGCGATGGCGACGATGATCGCCACCGCCGCCATCGCGAGGTGCTCCACACGCGCGAACAGCGGACCCACGGTGAGCGGCGCCGCATCGATCAGCGCCGGATAGGCGTTGGTGTGGCGCGGCAGGAGGAAGGTCGCGGCCTCCTCGAGCTGCATCCATATCGCGAAGCTCGAGACCATGGATGCCGTCGCCGCCCGCGGCCCGAGCGCCGCGAAGCACAGCCGCTCGACATAGAGGCCGACGATGACGGCCGCTGCGACGCTGGCGAGGACCACGACCCAGACGGGGGCGCCGTATCTGGCATGCAGGAATGCTCCCGCCGTGACACCGAGCATGATGGCCGGGCCGTAGGCGAGGTTCAGGCGGCGCATGACCCCGAAGATCAGGGTGAAGCCGAGGGCCAGCAAGGCATAGGACGAGCCGATCATCAGGCCATCGACCGTGTTCTGGACGATGTCGACCCAGGCCGCCATCGTCTCAGCCCGTGGAGGTCGGCTCTCGTTCGCTGCCGAGGTAAGCGCGCCGGATGATGGCTTCGTCGGCGAGCGCGCCCGGCTCGCCATCGAAGGTGATGACGCCTTGTTCGATCAGGTAGAAATGGTGCGCCACCTGGAGCGCGAGCTTGGCGTTCTGCTCGACCAGCAGGATGGTCATGCCGGTCTCGTTCAGCTCCCTGATGATGCGGAAGATCTCTGCCACCACCTTCGGGGCCAGCCCGATCGACGGTTCGTCCATCAGGAGCACGCGCGGCCGGCTCATCAGCGCACGGGCCACCGCCAGCATCTGCTGCTCGCCGCCGGAGAGCAGCCCCGCCTGCTGGCTCCAGCGCTCCTTGAGCGGCGGGAAGCGCTCGTACATGGCCTCGATGTCCGTCTCGATCTCGCGGTCGCGCCGCAGGTAGGCGCCGGCCAGCAGGTTGTCGCGCACGTTCATCTGCGGAAAGACGAGCCGGTTCTCCGGCACCAGCACCACGCCGGCGGCCACCACCTGCTGCGGGGAGCGGCCGACGAGTTCCTCGTCGCGCAGGCGAACCGAGCCGCGCCTGGGCGAAAGGATGCCTGCGATGCTCATCATCAGCGTCGTCTTGCCGGCTCCGTTGGGACCGAGCAGGCAGGTGATCCGGCCTTCGCGCGCTGTGAGCGAAACGCCGCGCAGCGCCTCGATCTTGCCGTAGCTGGTCGAGACATCGTCAATGCGCAGCATCGGCTTCCTCGTTCACGCCCAGGTAGGCCTCGCGTACCAGTGGGTCGTTCTGGATCTGCGATGGCGTGCCTTCGGCGATCTTGCGGCCGAAGTTCAGCACCGCGATACGATCGGTGACTCCCATCACCAGTTCCATCACATGCTCGACCAGCAGCACGGTCAGTCCGCGCGCGCGCAGCTCGAGAATGCGCTGGCGGAGTTGTTCGACCTCCTCGAGGTTCATGCCGGCCGCCGGTTCGTCGAGCAGCAGCACGCGCGGCCTTGCGGCAACCGCGCGGGCGAGCTCGAGCCGTCGCTGCTCGCCGAAGGACAAGGCGCCCGCGAGCGTGTCGCGCCGATGCGCGAGCCCCGCGAACTCGAGAATCTCCCCCATCTCGGAGCGGATCCGCTGCCCCGAGGCAAGCCATCGTCGGATGCCGCCCTGGCGGTTGTCGGCCACCCACAGGTTTTCCCAGACCGTCAGTTCCCCGAAAAGGCGGATGTTCTGGAAGGTACGGGCGATCCCCGCGGCAACCCGCCCATGCGGCTGCAGCCGCGTGATGTCCCGGCCTTCGATCCGGATCGTGCCGGCGGTCGGCGCGAACACCCCGCAGACGAGGTTGACGGTCGTGCTCTTGCCGGAGCCGTTGGGACCGATGAGCCCGAAGATCTCGCCCGCCTGCACGGTGAAGTCGATTCCGTCGACGGCCTTGACGCCGCCAAAGTGCTTCACCAGGCCGCTGACCTCAAGCATGGCCCCGCTCCTTGCGCTTGAACAGGTTGCCGAGCACCCGCAGGCCCTGGGCGTCGAGCAGGCCGGAGGGACGCAGGTTCATGGCCAGGACGATCAGCGCACCGAACAGGAGGTTGCGCCAGTCGCCCATGAAGCGCAGGCCTTCGATCAGGAAGCCCTGCACGAAGATCACCGCCAGCACCGTGCCGAACACCGAGGACAGGCCGCCGAGGATCGGGTAGGCGATGGCGAAGGTCGCCAGCATCACACCGAACTGGGCATGCTCGATATGGGTCGTGACGTGGGCGTAGAGCCCTCCCCCCAGCCCGGCGATGACGCCGCCGATCGCCATGGCCGACACTTTCACGGCGGTGATGCTGACGCCGACGCTCTGGGCGGCGAGCTCGTCGGCGCCGGTGGCGCGCAGCACCGCACCGGCGCGCGAGCGGTCCATCCACCAGAGCGCCGCCAGGACCAGGGCGGTGACCGCCCAGATGAGCAGGGTGACATCCAGCGTGGACCAGCCGTTCTCGGGGAAGTAGCGGATCTGGCGAAAGCCTTCGGTGCCGGTCGGGCCGACCATGACCCCGTCCTTCTCGACGCGCCAGGTGAAGTTGAAGAAGAGCAGCCGTACCGCTTCGCCGAAGGCCACGGTGGCGACCACCAGCATCAGCCCCCTGACCCGCAACGCCGGAAAGCCGATCAGCGCGGCGACGACACCCGCGGCCGCAGCGCCGGTGACGATCGCCGTGAGGATGTGCGCATCGCCGATCACGGTCATCACCCCGGCCGTGTAGGCGCCGATCGCGAAGAAGCCCGCCTGCGCAATGCTGACCTGCCCGGTCAGCAGAACGCAGTATGCGGACAGGCCCAGCAGGGTGTGGATGCCGATGACCTGCGCCAGGCCAGCGTAGAAATCCATGCTCGTCTCCCTTGCGCGCTCAGTCGCGGCCCTGCGGTGGCGCGAAGATGCCGCCCGGCCTGAACACCAGGAAGGCGAACAGCAGCAACATCACGTAGATGTCCCGCTCCGAAACCCCGCGAAAGAACTGGAAGATGTTCTCGGCCGCCCCCACCATCAGGCCGGCGATGATCGCCCCCGGGATGCTGCCCAGTCCGCCGATCACGGTGACGATCAGCCCCTTCACGGTCAGCGGCAGCACCAGCATCGGCGACAGGATGCCGATCGAGGCGCCGATCAGCGCCCCAGCGAGCCCGCCGAGCACGCCGGTGACGAGGAAGGTCAGTGCATTGACCCGGTTGATCCCGATGCCGCAAAGCTGGGCGGCCACCTGCTGCTGCGACACCGCCCGGGTGGCGATGCCCATCTTCGTGCGATAGAGCAGCAGCAACAGCGCGACCGTAGCGAGGCAGGCGAGCACGAAGGTGAAGACGAGATCGCCACGCAGGAAGAACTGCCCGATATCGATCGTCACATTGGAGAACATGGCGGGGTACTGCAAGGGCACGCCGGTGGTCACATGGCTGATCGTCTCGTCGATCAGCATGAGCATGCCTACCGTGGACATCAGCGTGGCCAGCGGGTTGTTGAGCGGCAGGAATCGGAAACAGGCGTAGTAGACGATGATCCCGATCACCCCGCCGCAGAAGCCGGCCGCGAGGAAAACCGCCAGCACCGGCGCATCGACGAACTGCAGCAGGATCAGGCTGCCATAGGCCCCGCCGATCGAGGCGGCGGCGTACGACATGTTGATCTTGTGCATCACGCCGAAGATCAGGGTGAAGCCGATGCCGATGATCGCGTAGGTCGCGCCGAACAGAACCCCGTCGACGACCGCCTGGGCGGCGTCGATGATATCGAGCATGTCCACGGAGTACGTTTCCTAGGGTTGCGGACTGGATGGCGGGGAGCGCGGCGCGCTCCCCGCAGGCGGATGCGCGTCCTCAGTTCTCGGGATCGTGCAGGACCTTCCACTCGCCGTCCTGGGCGTGGACGAACAGGAACGGCTTGATCGCCTCGCCCTCGTCGGTACGGCCGAGCTCGCCCAGCAGGCCGTCCGCCCGCTTGAGGGCGGCCAGGCCATCGCGCATCTTCAGGCGGTCCTCGGCGACCGTCTCGGGCAGGCCGACGATGCCCTGCGTCTCGATCACCTCCTTGAGCATGAACATGATCTCGTAGGCCGCCATGCTGTGAATGTCGGCGCTGCCACCGAAGGCCGCCACCGCTTCCGCCGCCGCCCTCGCCTCGTCGTTGACCGGTGCGAAGCCGGTCGGGATGATGATTCCCTCGGCTTCAGCCGGGCAACCCTGCATGGTCTCGATCGACGAGGAAGAGGTCAGTCCGACCAGGACCTTGGGCTTGACGCGCTGGCGGGCCATCTCCTTGAGCACACCACAGGTGGTGAAGGGATGGGCGGAGACCAGGACAACTTCGGGCTCGGCGCGGCGCATGCCCCGCACCTGGTTCGAGAAGTTGGTGTCGGCAAGCAGCCATTCCGTCTCGCCCACCAGTTCGAAGCCCTCGGCGGCCGCGTGCTTCTTCATCACACCGAAGGTCGCGTTGGAGTGGGCGAAGTCCTTCTCGACACCCCCATACACCTTGGTGAGCTCGGGATGGTTCTCCCGCAGCCAGCCGAACAGCGTCTTGTACATCTCGTACTCGCTCGGCACGTTGCGGAACGACCAGTCGGAGATCTTCGCCAGGCCGCCCTTGGCGGCAACGTCGGCGATGATCGGGAACTGCAGGCCGGTATCGGACGCATCGCCGACCTTCTTCTGCAGGATGCCGAACAGGGACTCCGCGACGTTGGAGCAGGTCGGCCCGACAGCGATGAAGGCGGAGCCCGAGGCGATGCGACGCACCACCGAGATTCCCTCCTCGGCCACGCAGCGGTCATCGAGATACTCGATCGCGAACTTGCCGGTCGCGCCGTCGCCCAGCTTCACCCCGCCTTCGTTGTTGATCTTCTCGGCCGCCGCGTTCATGGCGGCCTCGGAATTGACGCCGAAGATGCGCAGCACACCCGATTTCGCGCCGAAGCCCGGAATCGTGATCGTGCGCTCCTGTGCGCTTGCCGGCGTCGCCGCCAGCGCCATCGCCACCATTGCGCCCGCAAGCGCCGAGGACAGCGATCCGGCCCTCGATTTCATCATGTCGATCATTCCGCTTGTCTCCTCAGGTTCACGCCCCATGGCCGGGCACGATCTGCCCGGCCATGCGACGAAGTTCGGATGGGTCGATGCTGGCGGTCGAGACCGCCCGTCGCCGGAGAAGGGATGGAGTTCGCGCGAGAGCGCCCGGCATTGGAAGCCGGGCATGGCCGACTGGATTCAGGCCGAATCCAGGATCACACGGGCTGGCGCCCGCTTGCTGGTTCATCGTCTCCCCCGTTGGCTTTCTTGCCGGCATCGCTGCCGGTGAAGTCTCAAGAAATCAGGCACCCATGCGACCAGCCGATCATGGGTGTGCGTGCGACTATATCAAACTCCGGGCCGCCCGCATGGCGGATCCGGATCCGGGGCTAGGACTGTTCCCGGGCCAGCCTGTCGAGCTCGGCCTTGCGAAGCACGAAGCGCTGCAGTTTACCGCTGGGCGTCGTGGGCAGCTCGGTCACGAAGTCGATCAGCCTCGGATAGGAGTGTGCCGAGAGGCGTGTCCTGACATGCTGGCGGAGTTCGTCGGCCAGCTCCGGCGTCGGGTCGGCACCGGGTGCGAGCTTCACGAAGGCCTTGACGATCTCAGTGCGCTCGGGATCGGGCACGCCGATCACGGCGGCCTCGACCACCGCGGGATGCTCGATCAGCGCGCTTTCCACATCGAAGGGCCCGATCCGGTAGCCGGACGACGTGATGACATCGTCCGCCCGCCCGATGAAGCTTACGGATCCATCCGGCTCGAACTCGACGCTGTCGCCCGTGCGGTAGTAGCCGCCATCGAACGGCGATGTCTCCTGGTCGAGGTAACCGGTGAACCACATCAGCGGAGAACGCGCGACATCGACCGCGAGGACGCCGGGCTGGTTCGGACCGAGCTCGCTGCCCTTGTCGTCGAGGACCACCATCCGGAACCCCGGCATCGGCAGCCCTGCCGAGCCGGCGCGTACCGGATGCGCGAGCCCATGATGATTGTTGACGCACATGCCGACCTCGGTTTGCCCGTAGTGGTCGTAGATCGGGGCGTCGAGATGATCACCGACCCAGCGGATGACCTCCGGGTTCAGGGGCTCGCCCGCCGAGCTCACCACGCGCAGCTGGCCCCTGATCGCCTTCGCATGCTCCGGCCCGGCGGCAATCAGCAGGCGAAACGCGGTCGGCGAGCCGGCGAGGCTGGTCACGCCGAGCTGCTCGACGATGCGATACATGCTTTCAGCGGTGAACGGTCCCTCGGACAGGGTGGTGGCCCGCCCCAGCAGCAGGGGTCCGCAGACCGCGTAGTAGAGCCCGTAGGCCCAGCCGGGATCGGCGATGTTCCAGAAGACGTCGTCCTCGCGCAGATCGACCGCATAGCGCAGGTAGGCAGTGATGGAGGGCAAGGCGCGCAGGGGAACGGAGACGCCCTTGGGCAGGCCCGTCGTTCCCGAGGTGAACATCATCATGAACGGATCGTCTCCGCGACGCATGACCGGAGCAAATTCGGTGGCGGCGACATGCAGCCCGGCACGGAAGTCGAGATCCCCGACTTCGAGCGACTCTGCCCCGGCGCGGACAGTCGCGACCGGGGGCAGATCGGGGATGCCCTCGAGCTTCGGACGGTTCGCGGTGTTCGTCACGACCAGCCGCGCACCGCTGGTGGCCAGGCGCTGCTCGATGGCCTTGGGCCCGAAGGCCGTGAACAGGGGCTGGTAGACCGCCCCCATGCGCCAGGCGCCGAGCACCACCGCGACGAGTTCGATGGTGCGGGGCAACAGGCCGGCGATCACGTCGCCGGGCGCAAGGCCCATGTCGGTGAACAGGTTGGCAGCCTTCGCCGACAGCTCGCGCAGATCCTCGAACGTGTACTCGGTCAGGGTTTCGTCGGGAGCCAGGCAACGCAGCGCCAGGCGCTGTGCGCCGACATGGCGGTCACAGCATTCGACGCAGACATTGATGCCCTTGCGCAGGTCACCGCTGAACTCGGCATACGCCGCTTCGATGTCGAAACCGGCATGGACATCGTGATAGCCGGGTAGTTTCACTGGCGTTTCTGGATTGGACATGAACCGGGCTCCCTGGACGATCGGCCAAGGATGGACGGATTTCCGGCGCCCCGCAAGCGGGCCTGACGAGTGCTACCTATGCCGGTATGATCGCGGTTCCTGCCGCCAAGCTGCGGCCCGTCCCGGCTTTTCATCCATGCGCAAGTCCCCTTCCCTGAACCTGCCGATCAGCAAGACCCTGCGCAAGCGCATCACCCTCACCATCTCGATCATCCTGGCCACCCTCGTGATGATCTTCTCGAGCATGCCCTTCAAGGACTGGTCGGTGGCCGTTGCGGCGGGCCTGCTCGGCATCATGTGCCTGTTCGGCCTGTGGGCGGTGTGGACGCGGCCGATGCGACTCGACGATCCGGACGACGCCTCCGAGCCGGAGATAGCGCCCATACCGGGCAGGCGCGCGAAGAAGCGGATCCGGCTCTTCTGACACCCGCGGGCATCCCCGCTTTCCCGCGGATGCCCATGTCGACGACGCGACCTGTCGGGCACTCGGCCGGGGTTCTGCGGTATATCTGGGGCATCCACCCAGGCCCGCCGGGACCGCTTCGCGCCAACCATGAAGATCCTGCTTCTCTCCGACCTGCATCTCTCCCTGCATCCGATGGCGGCCCCGCCGACCGATGCCGACGTGGTGGTGCTGGCGGGCGACCTCGGGCGCCCGCCGGCGGCGCTCGAATGGGCGAAGCAGTTCGGGCAACCCACGCTTTTCGTGGCGGGCAACCACGAGTTCTACGGCTCGGACCTCGTCTCCACCTATGCCAGCTTGCGCGAAGGCGCCCGCGGCACCCCGGTCCGGATCCTGGAGCGCGATGAATGGATCTTCCAGGGGGTGCGCTTTCTCGGCTGCACCCTGTGGTCGGACCATCGCATCCATGCCGACGAGCAGGCGCGCGAACGAGGCCTGGCGATGGCCACCGAGATGGTCCGCGATTTCAGCCGGATCGGGCTCGAACCCGGTTCCGACGAACGCCTGAGCCCGGCCATCGCGCAGCGGCTCTGCGATGAATCCGTTGCCTGGCTCGAGCAGCGTTTTGCCGAGCCCCATGAAGGGCCGACGGTGGTCATCACGCATTTCGCCCCGTCGCTGCAGAGCATCCATCCGCGCTTCGCGGATTCGCCGCTCAACGCCTGCTTCGTGAGCGATCTCGAGCCGTGGATCCAGCGCTGGCAGCCAGCACTCTGGCTGCACGGCCATACCCACGACAGCTTCGACTACCGGATCGGCGCGACCCGGGTGCTCGCGAATCCGCGCGGCTATGCACCGGCAGGGGTGGTCGAGAACGCCCTCTTCGACCCGGCCCTCCACCTCGAAGTCCCCACACCCCAGGGAGCCACTCCATGAACGAAGCAAGCGTCATCGACAATCCGCAACGGCATCGCTACGAGGTCCACGACGGTAGCCAGCTCGGCGGCATCCTGCGCTACGAGGACCGCAACGGCGTGCGGGTCTTCACCCACACCGAGGTGCCGGCCGAACACGAAGGCAAGGGCCACGGCTCGAAGCTCGCCAGGGCCGGGCTCGACGACATGCGCCGGGTCGGCCGCAAGGTGGTCGCCGAATGCAGCTTCATCGATTCCTACATCGACCGGCATCCGGAATACGCCGACCTGCGCGCGGGCGACACCGGCCGATAACGGGCCCGGCGCACGCGTCTCACAGCAGCCATTCGACCGGCAGGCGACTGGTGATCCACACGCCGACCCGGCTCCAGAATCCGGCATCGGGTTCATGGCGGTGCACGATCACATCGTCGCCCGGGCGGGCCGCTTCGCCGACGCCGCCCCGTTCGATCCAGCGCAGATCACCCTCCTCGTTCAGCCGCACCTCGTAGGCGAATTCCGGGAGCATGTCGCGGATGCCCTCGGCCATGGACCGGGCAAGGCCGGGGCTTTCGATCAGCAGTCCCATCTCGGTGTTGAGGTTCACCGAACGCGGATCGAAGTTGAAGGAGCCGACGAACAGGCGCTCGCCGTCGACCGAGAAGACCTTCGCATGCAGGCTCGACGAGGAGCTCCCCGCCAGTCGGTGCGAGTCGCGCTGTCCGTTGCCCGATGCCTCGCGCTTCATCTCGGAGAGCCGCACGCCCGACTCCAGCAACTCGCCCCGGTACTTGGCGTAGCCGGCGTGCACCGGGACGACATCGGTCGCTTCCAGGGAGTTCGTCAGCACGCCGACATCGACGCCCCGCGCTACCAGGCCGGACAGGGCCCGGACACCGGCATCGGTCGGCACGAAGTAAGGTGTCACGAGCTTCACGTCGCGCTCCGCGCCTCCGAGCACCCGGTTCAGGCGGTGCGTGAGCAGGTCCTCCGGCAAGGCCTTGCCGAGCCCCTTGGCCGGATCGTCGCTCAGCAGTCGGACATCGGTCCACTCGAAGGAGATCCGTCCCTCCAGAAGCTCCCGCAGGAAGCCCGAATCGCGCACCGCCTCGAGATACTCCCGGGCGCGGGGCTCATGCTCGACGATCGACGCCCGCTCCGAGACGGTCTCGGGGCCCGCATACGCCGCCTCGCCCAGGATGCTCGCCAGTGTATGGGACGAGGCGCTCGTCCAGTAGCGATCGAAATCGGCCGACACATCCCGGACCACCGGACCGGTTGCCAGCACATCCAGGTCGATGAAGCGCATCGCCTGCCCGGCGCTGAAGTATTCGTCCCCGACATTGCGACCGCCGACAATGGTGGCCTGGTTATCGGCGGTGAACGACTTGTTGTGCATGCGGCGGTTGAGACGCCCGAAATCACCCAGGTAGCCGAGCACCCGAAAACGCCGGATCGGAAAGGGATTGAAGAGCCGGACCTCGATGTTCGGGTGCGAATCCAGGGCCACCAGCATCGGATCGGCGCCAGCCGTGGTGTTGTCGTCCAGGAGAAACCGCACCCGCACGCCCCGCTCCGCTGCCCGGTGCAGGGCCTCGGCCAGCAGGATCCCCGACATGTCGGGCCGCCAGATGTAGTACTGGACATCGAGGCTGCGGTCGGCCGCGTCGGCCAGCAGCGCCCGGTCGGCAAAGGCATCGTATCCATCGTAGATCGGCCAGATGCCGGAGCGGCCCGGATTCGCGCTCGCCTGCGCCGCCAGCGCCCGGCCCAGCCGCGTATCGCCGGTCTCGGCGATCACGCTCGATTCCGGGCGATCCAGCTGCGGGTCGAGCCGGGTCGCGCGAGCCAGCATGAGCCAGGCCAGCCCCAGGACGAGGACCAGGACGAGCAGGCGAAAAGCCAGACCACTCATGCGCGGGAGCCGGAGTGGCTTGCGGCGGGAATTCGTTCGATCGCCATGCGCGCGAGCCTTGCACGAACCCTCGCCCGGCCGCCGCGGGCGGTCGCCGCGGCTTCGCGACGCAGGCCCCGAAAGGCGGCCAGCAAGGCCTTGTCGCCCAGTTCGTGCCAGGATGCCCCGGCGATCGCCTCCACCGCCGCGACGCTGCTGGACTCGCGGCGCCGCTGGCGCAGCGTGGGTCCGTCCGTCATGGCCTTGTTCATCCCCCGCACGAAACGGGTGTCGTTCTCGAGCAGGGCCCGCGCCATTCGCGCCGCGCCGGTCGTGCCCAGCAGGACCGCCGGGTCGATCCGGATCGCATTGAGCAGCGCCCGATCGTCGGCCGTGTCCCGCGCCCGGGCGACCAGCTCGTTGATGCTGCGCCCGAATACGAGGAGCGCGCGCAGGCTCTCGCGCATCGAACGCAGATAGCCGGCCCTCATCCAGGTTTCGGCGGCAATCGCGCCGGAGACCTCGACTCCGCCTTCCCGGGATTCATGCTTGACGTAGACGCTGGTGAGTCGCGCCAGGCTGGCAACCGGAATCGCCTGCCTCGCGGCGCCGATCAGTTCACGGTCCATGTCGAAGGCCACTGCCGCCGCCGCGAGATGCCGGGGAAACGGCAGCTCATAGAGCCCGGCCCAGCGCAGCTGGTCCGGAATCGGCGGCACCGCGGGCGCGTCGCGGCCGCCACGGCCGAGCTCCAGTGCCGCGATTCGCCGGTCCAGCAGAGGCCATAGCGCCACGATCAGGCGCAATTCATCGGCCGACGGATCCCGGGAGGTCCGCGCTGCGCGGTCCTGGCCGGCATCGGTGGTACGAGGGTGGATTTCGCTTGGCACTGCTTGCGATCTTACCCGCTCGCCTGCCCGGGCCGGATATCGGCGTCTCCGGCAAGGGAAACCGCGGCGGACTACTGCTGCGCCGGCTTCACCTGTACCTCGAGGCTCAGGGTCTCCGTGGCGGCCCCGATGGCCGCGCCCCGGAAGGGAGCCGCATCGACCGCGTCGATTCCGCATGCGAGCCGGACATAATCCTGCGTCGGGCACTGCCGGTTCGCCGGATCGAAACCGACCCAGCCGTAGGCATCGAGATGCAGCTCCGCCCAGGCATGGGTGGCTTCGCCACCGAGCCGCCCCTCGCCATCATGGAGATAGCCGGTAACGTAGCGCGCCGGGATATCCAGGCTGCGGGCGGCGGCGACCAGCACATGGGCATGATCCTGGCACACCCCGATTCCCGCCTCGAGCGCCTCGGCCGCGGTGGTGGCGGTATCACTGGCTCCCGGCGCATAGCGTACCGCCTGCGCCACCGCCTGCGCCAGGGCATGGCCCTGCGCCAGCCGGTCCATCGCGCGATCGGGCACCGCCGAGCGCGCCAGCTCCTCGATCGCGGCCGCCGGCCCCGTCAGGGGGCCCGCCCGCAGCCATGCCAGCGGATGCACGAGTTCGCGCAGGCCGCGCACCATCCCGGCCCGGTCCGCCACATCGACCACGCCCCCGGCAACGACTTCGAGCACCTCGAGCGGGCCATGGGCGGTCAGCATGTTGACCCGGTTGCCGACGCCATCGACATAGCCGTCGTCGATGACATGTCCGCCGGCATCGAGTCGCCATTCGAGGACCCGCTGGCCATCGAACTCGCCCGGACGCAGGCGCAGGTTCTGGACCACGAGCCGCACCGCGGGTTCGTAGCGATAGATGGTCCGATGCTCGATGCGCAGCCTCATCGCACTACTCCGCGAAATGGTAGGCCGACGCGATCGAGCCGTGCAGCCGCGCTGTTCGCCCGATGAACTCGTCGAGGAATTCATGCAGGCCGGTCGAGAAGATCTCGTCGATCTTCAGCTCCGAGAGCATGGTCACCGACTCGTTCACCTCCTCGTGGCATGCATGGCGCTGGCCGTAGAGCCGGCCCAGGCCATTGAGACGATCGCCCAGCATCCGGTAGCAATGATGCATGGAACGGGGCGTGAACGGATTCAGGATGAGGAAGTCGGCGATGTTGCGCGGCGAGACATCGGTCTTGTAGGTCCAGTGGTAGGCCCGCAGCGACGAGGCCGCATGCAGGACGCTGGCCCACTGGTAGTGATCGATGCCGCTGCCGATCGAGATTCCCCCGGGCAGCAGCACGTAGTACTTGACGTCGAGCAGGCGCGCCATGTTGTCCGCCCGCTCGAGTGCCGTCCCGATCCCGATGAATTCGTAGCCGTCGACCCGCATCAGCGTGCCGTCGGTGGTGCCCCGGAACAGCGAGCCCTGGCGCCGGATCCACTCGAGGACATCGGGCAGGCCACCGCCGCTGGCGTGCGAGGGCAGCACCTGTTGCCAGGCGAGCCAGGCATCGTTGATCGCCACCCACATCTCGGTGGTCAGGGCGATGCGCATCGCCCGCGCATTGGCACGCGCCAGGTCCAGGCAGTTGGTCACGCTCGATGGGTTGCTGCGATCGAAGAGCAGGTAGTCGGCAACGGTCTGCTTGCGGACATCGTCGCCGTGGATCGATTCGAAGCCGCCGCGAGTACGCGACGCATCGAGCACCGATCCCCATTCGCCGCGCGTCCCATGCGGCGACGCCGGCAGCAGCGCCATGCGGTAGCCCATCTCGAGCAGGCGGGCCGTGTTCTCGGCCCGCTCGACATTGCGGGCGAGCCAGAACAGGTTTTCGGCGGTTCGGCTGAGCATGATCAGTCGTCCAGAACCCAGGTGTCCTTGACTCCGCCGCCCTGGCTCGAATTCACCACCAGGGAACCTTCGGTCAGGGCGACCCGGGTCAGGCCACCCCGCACCAGGCGGATCTCGTCGCCCACCAGGCAGAACGGACGCAGGTCGACATGGCGCGGCGCGATCCCGTTGTCGACATAGGTCGGGCAACTCGAGAGCGCCAGCGTCGGCTGTGCGATGTAGTTGCCCGGTGCAGCCTTCAGGCGCGCGCGGCAGGCCTCGAGCTCGGCCGCGCTGGCCGCCGGGCCGATCAGCATGCCGTAGCCCCCCGAACCATGTACTTCCTTGACCACCAGCTCGTCGAGATGGGCAAGAACGTAGGCGAGCGCATCGGGTTCGGCGCATCGCCAGGTCGGGACATTGGCGAGAATGGGCGATTCACCGAGGTAGAAGCGGATCATGTCGGGCACATAGGTGTAGATGGCCTTGTCGTCGGCAACGCCGGTGCCCGGCGCCGAGCAGATCGACACCTTGCCGCTGCGATACGCATTGAACAGGCCCGGGACGCCGAGCAGGGAATCGGAACGAAAGCTGAGCGGATCGAGGAATTCGTCGTCGATTCGCCGGTAGATCACATCGACCCTCTGTGGCCCCTGGGTCGTGCGCATGTACACCACCCCGTCGTCGACGTAGAGATCCTGGCCCTCGACGAGCTCGACACCCATCTGGTCGGCGAGGAAGGAATGCTCGTAGTAGGCGGAGTTGAACACGCCCGGTGTCAGGATGACGATGCAGGGTTCGCGCTCGCACGCCGGCGGGGCGAGGCTCGCGAGGGTCCTGCGCAGCAGCGCCGGATAGTCGGCCACCGGACTGATGCGGCGCCGGGTGAACAGCTCCGGCAGCATCCGCATCATGATCTCCCGGTTCTCCAGCATGTACGACACGCCGGAAGGCGTCCGGCAATTGTCCTCGAGCACGAACAGCTCGTCGGGCCCCACCCGCACCAGGTCGACACCGACGATGTGCGAATAGACACCCCGCGCCGGGGTGAAGCCCGCCGCCGCCGGCAGGTAGGCCGTGTTGCGATAGACGATCCCGGCCGGGATCACGCCCGCCTTGATGATCTCGCCGCGCCGGTAGACGTCGCCGAGGAAGAGATTCAGCGCCCGCGCCCGTTGCCGCACACCCGCGTCGATCCGCTGCCATTCCTGTCCGGTGAACACGCGGGGAACCACATCGAAGGGAATCAGGCGCTCGGACTCGGCGGGCTCGCCGGATTCCCCGTATACCGCGAAGGTGATGCCGATACGCCGGAACAGGGTCTCGGCCTCTCGCTGCTTCTTGCCGAGCGCTTCCAGGCCCGTGCGGCGGATCCAGTCGGCGATCTCGCGATACGCACCGCGGACCTGGTCGCCATCGTACATCTCGTTGAAGGTCGCCATGGCGCTCAGCGGATCGGCTCGAAGACGCGATCGTCGGCCGAGGCCAGCGCCGTCATGTTGACGATGCGCCGCACCGTGGCCGAAGGCGTCAGGATGTGCGCCGGAGCGGCCGCCCCGAGCAGCATCGGCCCGACGTGGACGCCCTGCCCGCCGGTGGTCTTCAGCACATTGAAGAGGATGTTGGCCGCATCCAGGTTGGGGCAGACCAGGATGTTGGCCGCGCCGCTGAGCGTCGAATCCGCCAGGAAATCCTCGCGCAGGCCTTCGCTCAGGGCGACGTCGCCATGCAGTTCGCCGTCCGCCTCGATATCCGGGCAAGCCTCGCGGAACAGGTCGCGGGCCTCGCGCATCTTGCGCGCCGACGGGCGCTGGGAGGAGCCGAAGTTCGAATGCGACAGGAAGGCGACCTTCGGCGGCAGGCCGAAGCGGACGACCTCGGCTGCCGCCATGCGCGCGATGTCGGCGAGCTGGCGCGCATCGGGATCGTCGTTGACGAAGGTGTCGGCAACGAAAAGGATGTGCTTCTCCAGCACGAGCGCGTTCATTGCGGCGAACTGACGCACCCCCGGCGCCAGCCCGAGGACGCTGCCGATGTCCTCGAGATGCGCGTCGAAGCGCCCGACCAGGCCGCAGACCATGCCGTCGGCATCGCCCCGGCGAACCAGCATCGCGCCGGTGATCGTGGGCGAGTTGCGCAGTGCCGCCTTGGCCATCTCGGGCGTCACCCCGTCACGCGCCCGCAGGCGGTGGAAGGCCTCCCAGTACTGCCGGAAACGATCGTCGTTCTCCGGGTCGATCAGCTCGAAGTCGCGGCCGGCGGCCAGGCGCAGGCCGGCGCGACGAATGCGCATGTCCACCACCGCGGGGCGGCCGATGAGGATGGGGCGGGCCAATCCCTCGTCGACCGCCACCTGGGCGGCGCGAAGCACCCGCTCCTCTTCGCCTTCGGTGTACACGATGCGCTTGTTGGCTTCGCGGGCGGCGGCGAAGAGCGGCCGCATCACGAGGCCGGTCTGGGTGACGAAGCGCGTGAGGGAGTCACGATAGGCGACGAAATCCTCGATCGGCCGGGTCGCGACCCCCGACTCCTGCGCGGCGCGGGCGACCGCCGGCGCGATCCGCATGATCAGGCGCGAATCGAAGGGTTTCGGGATCAGGTAGTCGGGACCGAAGACGATGTCCTCGCCCGGATAGGCGCCAGCCACTTCGGCACTCACCTCGGCCTTGGCCAGCGCGGCGATCTCGTGCACACAGGCAAGCTTCATGCTTTCGGTCACGGCGCTCGCCCCGCAATCGAGCGCCCCCCGGAAGATGTAGGGAAAGCACAGGACGTTGTTGACCTGGTTCGGATTGTCGGAGCGACCCGTGGCGATGATGCAATCGGGCCGCGCCTGCTTCGCCAGCTCGGGACGGATCTCGGGATCCGGATTGGCGAGCGCCAGCACGATCGGACGCTCCGCCATCGTCTGGAGCATCTCCGGCGAAAGCACGTCGGCCGCCGAGCAGCCGAGGAAGACATCGGCCCCGCGCACCGCGTCGGCAAGCGTCCTGGCGTCGGTCTCGCGCGCATAGCGCAGCTTGTCCTCCTGGATGGCGTCGCCCCGGTCCGGGCGCAGGACGCCCCGCGAGTCGCACATCAGGATGTTCTCGGCACGCACCCCGAGCTGGACCATCAGGTCGACGCAGGCGATCGCCGCGGCCCCCGCGCCCGATACCGCAACCCGCACCTGCGTGATCGTCTTGCCGACCAGCTCGAGCCCGTTGATCATCGCCGCCGACGAAATGATCGCCGTGCCATGCTGGTCGTCGTGGAAGACGGGTATGCGCAGGCGCTCGCGCAGCTTGCGTTCGATGTAGAAGCACTCCGGCGCCTTGATGTCCTCGAGATTGATGCCCCCGAGCGTGGGCTGCAGGGCTGCAATGATGTCGACCAGCCGATCGGGGTCGCGCTCGTCGAGCTCGATGTCGAAGACGTCGATGCCCGCGAATTTCTTGAACAGGCAGGCCTTGCCTTCCATGACCGGCTTGCCCGCCAGCGGGCCGATGTCGCCCAGGCCGAGCACCGCCGTGCCATTGGTGATGACACCGACCAGGTTGCCCCGCGAAGTGAACTCCGCCGCCAGCGCGGGATCCTCGGCGATGGCGGTGCAGGCATAGGCAACGCCTGGCGAATAGGCCAGTGACAGGTCACGCTGGTTCAGCAGCGGCTTGGTGGGTATGACCGAGATCTTTCCCCGCGTCGGATTGCGGTGGTAATCCAGGGCGGCGTCGCGCAGCGCACGGATCGCAACCTGGTCGGCGGATTCGACGGGAGGATTCTGCTTGTTCATGAAGTCTCCGGAAAAACGACGAAGCGCGCGCCAGCGCACGCCCCTGCATGCTCAGGACGAATCGGCCGCCGTCGCGCGGGTCGTGGCGAACTCGACGTACCAGTCGATGCTGGCGGGATTCGACATCGCATCGCGATTGAGCGCCTGGTCCGGCGCCACCCCCATCAGCAGCTTCCTGACGGGCAGCTCGAGCTTCTTGCCGCTCAGGGTGCGCGGCACCTCGGGGGCGACGATCACCTCCGAAGGCAGATGGCGCGGCGACATCGCGCTGCGGATCCGGCCGTTGATCTCGGCAAGCAGCGCCTCGTCGAGCGCCTCGCCCTCGCGCAGGACCACGAACAGCGGCATGTAGCTGGGCCGGCCGAGATACTCGAGATCGACGACCAGACTGTCGAGAATCGCCGGGATGGTCTCCACCGCGCGATAGAGCTCGGCTGTTCCCATGCGGATGCCGAAGCGGTTGATCGTGGCGTCGGAGCGGCCGTAGATGATCGCGCTGCCCGACGGGGTGATCCGGATCCAGTCGCCATGGCGCCAGACTCCCGGATACATGTCGAAATAGCTGTCGCGATAGCGGCTGCCGTCCTCGTCGCCCCACAGTCGCAGCGGCATCGAGGGCATGGGTCGCACGCAGACCAGTTCGCCGACTTCGTCGACCAGCGGCTTGCCGTCCTCGCTCCAGGCCTCGACGGCGGCGCCCAGGCAGCGGCATTGCATCTCGCCAGGCGTGGTGGGCAGCATCCGGTTGCCGCCGATGAAGGCGCCGGCGAAATCGGTTCCTCCGGAAATCACGCACCACCACAGCTCGGGGCCGAACTCCCGCCAGCCCCATTCGTAGCTCTCGACCGCAAGCGGCGAGCCGGTCGAGCCGAGCGCGCGCAGCCGCGAGAGATCGCCGTGCTCGGCGGGATGCACGCCGGCCTTGACGCAGTTCGCGTAATAGGCCGCGCCGGCGCCGAAGAAGGTCACGCCGGTATCGGCCGCGAAGCGCCACAGGGCGCCCATGTCGGGCCAGCCCGGATTGCCGTCGTAGAGGCAGACCGTGGTTCCGCCGAGCAGGCCGCCGACCTGGCAGTTCCACATGATCCAGCCGGTGCTCGAATACCAGTGGAAGCGGTCGTCCGGCCCCAGGTCGTTGTGCAGCACGCTCAGCTTGAGGTGCTCGAGCACCACGCCGCCGTGGCCATGGACGATCGGCTTGGGCATGCCGGTGGTGCCGCTAGAGTAGACGATCCACAGGGGCGCGTCGAAGGCCAGTCGCAAGGGGGCCCAGCCGGCGGGTGCAGGCGCCTCGCAGACGGCACGCAGGTCATGCACCGGCCGATCGGCGGCGAAGTCCTGCAGTGGGCGATCGCGATCGAGGTAGGGCAGCGCCAGGACATGGCGAACGCTGGGAAGTTCGGCGAGCATCTCGCCCACCACATCCATGCGGTCCTGGGGCTTGCCGCCATAGACATAGCCATCGCAGGTCACCAGCAACCTGGGCTCGATCTGGCGGAAGCGGTCGAGGACCCCGACCGGTCCCATGTCGGGCGAGCAGAGGGACCAGATGCCGCCCACGCTGGCCGTGGCGAGGAAGGCGACGATCGCCTCGGGAATGTTCGGAAGATAGGCCGCCACCCGGTCGCCCGGCTCGACGCCGAGTTCGACGAGCTTCGTGGCCAGCGCCGCGACCCGCTCCCCGAGCTGCGCCCAGCCCAGTTCGCCGTCATCGCCGAGCTCGCTGCGATGGATGATCGCGGGCCGCTGCGGATCGCCGTCGCGGACATGGCGCAGGACCTGCTCGGCATAGTTGAGCGACAGCCCCGGGAACCAGACCGCCCCCGGCATGCGTTCCTCGGCCAGTGCCGGCTCGGGGTCTCCGTCATCGAGCAGATCGAAGTAGTCGCGGATCGAGCGCCAGAAGGCGTCGACTTCCGTTACCGACCAGCGGTGCAGCGACTCGTAGTCGTCGAACCGCAGGCCGTGACGATCGGCGAGCCAGTCGAGATAGGCGGCGAGCTGGGTGGGTGTGCTGTTTTTCACGGGCATTGGTGTCTTCGATGCTTCGGCGCATGGCGCCGCCGGCGCCGCGGGCTGCGGCGGTCCCCTGAACAATCTTAGCGCGGCGCGCCACTGAACGCCGCAAACGCGCCGCCCGTCGGTGTCCCGTCGCGGCGCGCCGCCCGTCCCACTAACTTGAGCCGGTGAAAAAGCCATCCCGCCAAGCCCTGCCCGGTGACCGGCCCTTGCTCCCGGAGCACTACCGCATGCCTCGAACCCGTCGGCACAAAGGCTTCACCCTCATAGAACTCCTGCTGGTCATGACGATCATCGGGATCCTCGCGGCCATCGCGATTCCCGCCTGGGGCAGCTATACACAGCGCGCCCGGCTGGCGGCCGGCGTCGCGGTGCTCAAGGAAACCAAGCTTCGCCTCGAGCAGTTCTACGCCGGCAACCGCAGCTACGCCTCGGGAGCTGGCTGCGCGGTGGCCGACTTCCATGATGCCGACGGCCAGTTCAATGTCAGCTGCACGACCGCGGCCAGCGGCCAGCAGTTCACCCTGACCGCCACCGGGATCAATTCCTCGGCGGGCTTCGTCTACACCATCAACGATGCCGGCGTGGAGGCGACCGCCGCCCTGCCCGCCGGCTGGTACTCCGGCGCCCTGCCGGTGAACCGCTTCATCGTGCGCAAGGAATGAGGATGACGGGCCCACGCCGTTTCATCCGGACGGGCCGGCGGCGAGCGAGCGCCGGCTTCACCCTGCTCGAGCTCATGTTCACGGTCGCCATCCTCGGCGCCCTGATCGTGATCGCGGTACCCAGCTTCGAACAAATGATGGCCTCGCGCCAGGCCACGGCGGCCGCCCAGTCGCTGGCCTCCGCGCTGCGCAAGGCGCAGGCCGAGGCGACCCGCCTGAACCGCAACGTCGAAGTCCTCATGACCAGTTCCGAACCGAGCCCGGCCAACGTGGCCAGCGCCGCGCCGGCGGCCCCCGCCACGGCCACGGCCTGGATGGTCCGCGTGCAGGGCGCGACGAATGCCGACGAGTTCCTCGCCGGCGAATCGCGCGAGCGCTTCGGCAAGGGGATCAGCACCGCCGGCAATCTCCAGTCGGTCGCCTTCACCCCGATGGGCCGCGTCGTCGACATCTCCAGCGGTGCGCCGGTGATGTTCGCCGAACCCCGCATCGTCCAGTTCAACCATGTCGCCCAGTCGATGCGCTTCTGCACCTATGTGACACCGGGCGGCTCGATCCGGGTCTGCGATTCGGCCGCAGCTGCGGGAACCAATTCAGCCTGTCAGCCAAGGCTGCCGTCGGGGTGCTGAATGCAGTCGATGAACATCGTTTCGCACCGTCTCCGGACACCCGCCGCGCCGCGACCAGCGCAGGCGGGCTTCACCCTGCTCGAGAGCCTGATCGCGATCGTGGTGTTCGCGATCGCCGTGCTCGGCATGATCGGCGCCCAGGCCTCCGGCGCCCAGGTGACATCGGATGCGCGCTACCGCACCGAGGCCGCGGCCGCCGCCGATGAGCTGCTGGCGCGCATGCAGATTGCGTCGCCCGCCACCGTGGTGGCCGATTTCACCACTGGCGGCGCGCTCTTCGATCTCTGGCTGCAGGACCGGGTCCAGGCTGACGCCGTGGGCCTGCCGGCCGGCGATGCGACGGTCGAGTTCGCATCGGTCGCCGGCGATCCGCTCACGGTGCGCATCGTCATCAGCTGGGTTCCTCCACGCCACCGGGTCCGCGACGGCTCGGGGGCGATCAGCGCCATGACCGACACGCGCCGGCATGTCACGGTCAGCGCCCTGTACAACTGAGGTCGGGATGCGTTCACAGCGAGGCCTTTCGATAGTCGAACTGCTCGTCGGGATGGCCATCGGCCTGCTCGCCGCGCTCGCGATCGTGCAGGGTTTCTCGGCCAGCGAGATCGGGCGGCGCGCCACCACCGGCCAGGCCGATGCCCAGCAGGTCGGCACCATGACCGGCTGGCGGCTGATGCGCGAGCTGCGCCTGGCCGGCAACGGCTTCGCCAATGGCATGAACGTCTGGGGCTGCCGGCTCCTGGCATGGCAGAACGGCTCGGCGCTGCTGCCACGGGCCAGCGCATGGCCGCAACCCTTCGCCGCCCTGCCGACGAGCCTGAACCTGCTGCCGATCGCGGTGCTCGACGGCGGCGGCACGAACCCCGACACCGTGATGGTGATGAGCGCCGGCAACTCGACCGGCGGCGCGCCGATGGCGGTGACGATCACCTCCCAGGCGCAGGTCGAGACCCTGCCTTCGGTCGGCTTCCGGGCCGGCGACATGCTGCTCGTGTCCAATCCGTCCACCAGCGGCGGCGACTGCCAGATCGGCCAGGTCGACTCGAGCTACACACCCCCGCTTACCGGACAGGCCGCCGCGACCGCGGTGCCGACATCCAGCGCCCTGGCGGCTCCCTACAACAACGCCAACGGCTTCACCCTGCTGCCGCAGCCGGCCGACTACACCCTGATGAACATCGGCGCGACCCCGACCTTCGCGCTGTTCGGCGTGAGCGACGACGAGCAGCTCGTGCAGCTCGACATGCTCGAGCGGATCACCCTGTCGGAGCCGGCCCCGATCGGCGAGAACGTGGTGAACCTGCAGGTCCTCTACGGCATCGACGATGGCTCGGCCGGCGGCGTGGCCGACGACAACATCGTCGACACCTGGGTCACGCCGACCGACGCCTGGTCCTTCGCGAACCTGCAGGCCAACGGCGAAGCCGCGCTGGCCATCAAGGCGCTGCGCCTTGCCATCGTGGTGCGCTCGACCGAGAGGCAGGGTGTGCAGGGGCCGGCCAGTATCACCCTCTTCCCGGACCTGCCGGCGACGGTGCAGACCACGCTGAACCATAGCGTCGAGCAGCGCAGCTTCCAGTACCAGGTCTACGACACGGTCGTTCCATTGCCCAACCAGCGTATCGCGCTCTGCGCGGAACATCGGCGCTACGGCGGGATTCCGTCGGCCGGCGCCTGCACCTGACGAGACCGCGCCATGTACGCCCTGCTCCGACGCCAATGCGGTACCGCGCTGCCGATCGCCCTGGTGATGGTCACCGTGATGGCCATGGCATCGATCGGCCTGGTGCGGATGATCGATTCCTCGACGCTGCTCGCGCGTAACGCCTCCTTCCAGCGCGACGCCGTCAACCGCAACCAGATCGCGATCCGGGCGGCGATCACCGAGTTCGAAGCGCAGGCGACCCGCCACTTCTCGATGCTCAGGAACACCGAGACCGACGCCCTCGGCCAGGCCGGCGGCTTCGCCTACTCGGCCGTCGCCCTGCCCACCGACAGCGCCGGCGTCCCCCTGGCGATGAAGGACGCCGCCAGCCTCGGCGCCGAGTTCGGCCCGATCGCGACATCGTCGATGATCGCCAGCGGCGAAGGGATGGAAACCGTCTACATGATCGAACGCCTCTGCTCGCTGCAGGAGCCGGCCGCCGACAACCATTGCGCGATGTCGAGCACGCGGGTGCCGGACAACTGCTCGCGCTGCTCGAGCGTATCGACGCCGCGCACCCCGGTGTTCCGGGTCACGGCGCGTACCAATGGACCGCGCGGGGTGGAAGCCCTGTCGCAAGCCCTGTTCACCTTGCCGATCGAGTGACCGCCATGCCGCGCAGCCACCCTGTTTCGCATGATCCCGCCCGGACCGCCGAAACGCCCGACCACTTCGTGCAGCGCATGCGCGACAGCGCCACCGCACGCTGGTCCTCGATCATCGCGGCGACCATCCTCGCCTACACACCGCTGGCGGTCGCCGAGACCGACCTCTCGGACCAGCCGGCCCGCACCACGCTCAGCGTGCCGGCCAACGTCCTGCTCGCCCTGTCGGTGGAGTGGCCAACCGGCAACGTCCAGGCCTACAACGACGAGACCTCGGGCACCGGCTGCCCGGGCCGTGACGCTGGTCGCAGCGCCTGCTACTTCAGCCCCGGGGTCCGGGCGTCCCGGATCGCGGCGGAAAACACCGGCAACCCGAGCTTCAAGCCCCAGCTCTCGATGCCCTACATCGGCTACTTCGATCCCTACAAGTGCTACAGCTACAACGAAGGCGCCGAGTACTTCGAGCCCTACGGCAACACCAACGGCTATGACCCGACCCGGAACTACAAGGACCAGCCCACAAACTCCGACGCCACCTGCGGCGGTGCGGGATGGAGCGGCAACTTCCTGAACTGGTCGACGATGCACACGATCGACCTGTTCCGCTGGGTGATGACAGGCGGCGACAGATCCATCGACAGCTCCGCCATGACGGTACTCGAGAAGGCCCGGCACGACGGCCAGGGCGGAACCGCGCAGTTCCCGGTCAAGCAGATCGGCAGGGCCTTCAGCGACGTTCCGATCACCACACCGGCCAGCGTCACGCCCTTTACCCGCAGCGAACTCTATGTCTCGATCTCGGGCCGGGACACCTGGATGCGCATTGCATCGAACAGCGGAATCACCAACCACACCGAGAACTTCCGGGTCCGGGTCAAGGTCTGCGATCCGTCCTATCCCGAAACCGTCACCACCTGCACCGCGTACAGCGCCGGAAACCTCAAGCCCACCGGGCTGATCCAGGAAAACGCGATGGATGTGCGCTTTGCGGCAATGGGCTACCTGCTCGATGACGACATCTATCGCGACGGAGGCGTGCTGCGGGCCCGCATGAAGTTCGTCGGTCCGACTCGCCCGGTGCTGGGCGCAATCGGCGAGCTCGCCAATACCCATCGCGAATGGGACGCTACCACCGGGGTCTATGTGGCAAACCCGGATCCGACAGATGCCAGCGCTACCACCGGCACCATCATCCAGTCCGGTGTGACACGCTACCTCAACCGCTTCGGGCGCCGCGACGGCTACAAGAACCATGATCCCGTCAGCGAGATGTACTACGAGGCGCTGCGCTACTACATGGACCTCGAACCGACGCCCGAGTACTCGAACCTCGGCCTGACCGGAGGAGGCAACCCGCGCAAGGTCGACGGTTTCCCGATCATCGTCGACTGGGACGACCCCCTGGCACCACCCCTCGGTTTCGAGGATGCCGACGAATGGTGTCCCAACAACTTCATCATCGGCATCGCCGATGCAAACACCCACAAGGACAAGCGCCTGCCGGGCAACTCGTCCACCGTCAACGAGGGCGGTGCGCAACCCTCGAACGCGGCGGGCTTTCCGGCCAACGTCTCTACCCTGCTCAACGAGATCATCACCACCGAGCTCGCCAATGAAGGCGTCCAGCTGCTCAACTCGAGCGGCGGCAATCTCGCACCGGGCCAGGTCAACTGCTGCAACGGCTCGGCCTACATCGCCTCGCTCGCCTACTATGCCAACTCGCGGGACATCCGACCCGATTCCGAGGGCACGATCCAGTCGCGAGGCCGCCAGCGGGTGCGCTCCTACTTCGTCGATGTCCGGGAGTCGGGCAGCTGGGGCACCGGTGTTTCGCGCACCGATCCCCGCCGCCGCAACCAGCTCTGGCTGGCGGCCAAGTACGGCGGTTTCATCGACCAGAACACGATCGATCCGCCCGGTGGGCCCTATGCGCCGGCGACCCTGGACATCGGTGATGCGATCGCCGACGAAAACGGCGACGGCGTGATCGACATCCGCGATGTCTGGGATCGCGACGGCGACGACCTGCCCGACAACTACTACGAGGCCGGCTCGCCGGAAGCGCTCGTCGACGGCCTGAAGGCGGCCTTCTCCTCGATCCGCGCCCAGGTCGCCACCGCGGTGGGAATCAACACCTCGACCCGCTCGGTCGAGCTGCAGACCGATACCGGCATCTTCCGGGTGAGCTACGACCCGGCGTTCTGGTCGGGCAACCTGGTCGGCTATACCTACTCGGGCTTCGACGAGGCATCCGGCAACATCACCGTCGCCCAGCAATGGAACGCCGCCGACAAGCTGGCGGCCCAGGGCTGGGACAACGGCCGACGCATCGTCACCTGGACCAAGAACAGCCCGACCGCCACGGGTGGGGTCGCCCGGCCGTTCCGCTGGGGCAATCTCTCGGGCTGGCAGCAGAACGCGCTCGACAACGACACCGAGATCCTCGAATGGCTGCGCGGGAAGAACGACATCGGCGCCTTCCGCAAGCGGCTGCGCAAGACCGCCACCGGCACCATCGTCGACAGCAAGCTGGGCGACATCATCGACTCCGAGGCCCGCTACGTCGGCGCACCGAACGCGCCTCTGTCCGAAGCCTACAATCCCGGCTACGGCGCCTTCAAGGAGGCCTGGAAGGACCGCCGCGAGATGCTCTACGTCGGCGCCAACGACGGCATGCTGCATGCCTTCGACGCCCGGGTCGACGGCGATCCGGCAGGCGGCACCGAGGTCTTCGCCTATGTGCCTTCCTTCCTCTATTCGCAAGCGGCCGGGGCCGGCCCGGGCGTGCTCGCCGACCTCGCGAGCAAGACCTACGTCCATCGCAACTACGTCAACGCCACCGCCTGGATCTACGACGCGGACTTCGCCCGCACCAACGGCGCCACCGGCGCGAGCGGCGACTGGCGCTCGGTCCTGATCGGTGGTCTCGGCAAGGGCGGCCGAGGCTACTTCGCGATCGATGTCACCGATCCCAGCGCCTTCGACACGGAGACAGGCGTTGCCGGGAAGGTCCTGTGGGAATTCCAGGACCCGACGATGGGCTACTCCTTCGGCGCGCCCCAGGTGGTGAAGACCAAGCGCTGGGGCTGGGTCGCGCTGCTCACCTCGGGCTACAACAACATCACCTCGCACGGCTCCAGCGGCAGCGGCCAGGGCTGGCTCTATGTGGTCGACATCAAGACCGGCGCCCTGCTCCAGAAGATCTCGACCAGTTCGGGCAGCGAGCTCGATCCGTCCGGGCTCGCGCAGGTCACCGCCTACACCCCGGACAGCGCCGACGGCACGGTGACCGAAGTCTACGGCGGCGATCTCCGCGGCAACATCTGGCGCTTCGACTTCAGCAACGATGCCGCCGATGTGCCCAGTCCGGTCCATTTCGCGAGCCTGCCGGCCCACCAGTCGATCACCTCGGGACCGATCGTCCGGGTCGCGCCGATCACCCGGAACCGCTACGTGTTCATCGGCTCGGGTCGGATGCTTGGCCAGGACGACATCTACACCACCCAACAGCAGAGCTTCTACGCCTTCCGCGACGGCACCCGGCTGGCGCCATGGGAAAGCGAGGTCGGCGAAGCGCCGAGCTTCCCGCTGATGCGCTCGGACATGATCGCCAACACCGACCTGCTCAACCCGATCACCCCGGATCCGGCCCGGCCGGCCGGCTGGTACCACGACCTGCTCGGCGGCGGCGAACGGGTGGTGGTCGACCCGCAGGATACCGACCTCGGCAAGATCTCCTGGCTGGGCACGATTCCGCAGACCACCCAGATCTGCAACGAAGGCGGCTCCTCGCGCATCTATGCCGCCAATTTCGAGACCGGCCAGTCGCAGCTCTACGATCCGGGCACCCTGGGCGACGGCACGCCGACGCGGATCACGGCCTTCGATCCGATGACCGGTGCGGTCGGGCTGCGCCTGGTGCGGGTCGGCGGCAACATCCGGGCGGTGATCACCGGCCAGTTCAACGAGCTCAAGCTCACCCAGGGCTACCTGCGCTATCTCGATCCGCGCTCGATGGGCTGGCGCGAGATCACCGAGCCGGGCACGTGAGCATGGCATGCCGACACGCGACAGCCGCGCCCCGTGCCGGGGCGCGAGCCGGCGCTCTGCTCGCCACGGCCCTGCTGGCAACCGCGCTCATGGCTGGCTGCCAGCAGGGCGGCGGACCGGCCGGCGGCAGTCATGTCGAAGCCTGGCAGGCCGATGAACCGGCGCGCTTCACCTTCCCCCCGGTCGGGTTCGAGGACTTCGCAATGGAGCGCCAGCAGCGCGCCAGCCTGGAACTCGTGATCCACATCCGAGCCGACGGCACGCTCGAGCGACTGGCCGCGAGGCGGGTCGAAGGCCTCGACGACGAGGCCCTCGAGACGCTCTTCGCAACGATCCGGCATGCCCGCTTCGCCCCGGCCATCGCCGGGGGCGAGCCGGTCGCCTCGATCAAGCGGATCGCGCTCGACTTCGATCCGCTGGCCGATCGCCTCATCAGCACCGCCAGCCTTCCCGACGGCGTGCGCTGAAGGGAAACGGCCCCACGCCCGCTGTTGCTTGCTTCGGCCGCGCTCGCAGGCGCGGCCGAGCGCCACTGGGACGGCACCGGTCGAAGGACGGCTTGCGAAGCGTCGGTCCGCTTGCCAGACTTGCCGATCGACTCCCCGTCCCTGCCGCGATGCGCCTCCTGTTCTCCACCTTGCTCTTCTTCCTGCTGTCGGCGAGCGTCCCGGCGACATTCGCCGCCGAGGAAGCGGCCGATCGCAAGCTCGCCTTCGAGGCCATCGTGCTGCGCGTCCAGGATGGTGACTCCCTGCTCATCCGCCGGCGCGGCCAGACCCGCAATGAACGCCTCCGGCTGTCGGCCATCGACGCCCCGGAGCGAGGCCAGCCCCATGGCGACGCATCGCGCGCGGCCCTCGCCGCACTCATCGATGGCGAGCGGATCCGGGTGGTGCCGGTCAAGAAGGATCGCTACGGGCGGCTGGTCGGGCGGGTCGGCATCAACGAGCGCGACATCGGCCTGGCGATGCTCGAAGGCGGCCATGCCTGGTACTTCCGGCGCTATCGTCGCGACCTGCCGGTGGAACTGCGCAAACCCTACGAACGCGCCGAGGCGCGGGCGCGCGAGGCCGGTATCGGCCTGTGGCGCGATCCCGCCGCACAGGCGCCCTGGCGTTATCGATCAGGACAGCGGGATCAGCGCGGCGAGGCCAGCGACCGCGCGCGCCGGAGCCCTTCGTAAAGCACCACGCCACAGGCGACCGCGACGTTCAGGCTGCTGACGACCCCGGCCATCGGTATGCGAACCAGCAGGTCGCAGCGCTCGCGCGTCAGGCGGCGCAAGCCCCTGCCCTCGGCGCCCAGGACCCAGGCGATGGAATCGGGCAGATCGGCGTCGTAGAGATCCGATTCGGCCTCGTCGTCGGTACCGACCACCCAGACCCCCTTCTCCTGCATGGCATCGATCGCGCGAGAGAGATTGGTCACCATGATGTAGGGCATCGATTCGGCGGCGCCGCTGGCGGTCTGGATCGCTGCATCGTTGAGCGGTGATGCGTGGTCCTTCGGCGCGATCACGGCATGCGCCCCGGCGCCGTCGGCGACCCGCAGGCAGGCGCCGAGGTTGCGTGGATCGGTGACACCGTCGAGTACCAGCAGGCGCGCCGGCCCCTCGATGCGATCGAGCAGGGTTTCGAGGTCCAGCGCCGGCAGGCTCGCTTCGGCGATGGCGACCACCCCCTGGTGGCGCCGTCCCGCGCCGAGGCGGTCGAGCCGCTGCGAGGCCACCGCGATCGGGCGCAGGCCCGCCCGCTCGGCCATGCCGAGCAGGTCGCGCATACGGGCATCCTGGCGATCGGCATCGACGTAGAGTTCGGTGATGCTCTGCGGATCACGGCGGATGCGCGCGCCAACCGCATGAAAGCCATGGACGATCATTTGCGAGAGCCCCGCTTGCCGGCGGACTTGGCGGTGGCATCACGGCCCTTGCCGGCCTTGCCCTTGCCGCGTCGTTCGGCGAGCCGCGCCGCCCGGGCGCTTTTCGCCGCTTCGGACTTGGCCGACGCCGCCTTGCGGGCGGGGCGGCCCGCCGCATCGGCGGCGCCACGACGCGGCTTCTCGACGAGCTCGCGATAGCCGGTCCGGGGTACCAGCCGGAACTCGATGCGCCGCGCCTCGAGATCGACCCGCGAGACCTGGACGTCGATCGGATCGGTCAGGCGATAGCGCTGCCCGGTACGCTCGCCGCGCAGTTCGTGGCCGGCCTCGTTGAACTGGAAATACTCCCCGCCGAGCTCCGAGACATGCACGAGGCCTTCGACGAACAGGGTATCGAGCGTGACGAAGATGCCGAACGGGGCCACGCCCGTGATCCGGCCCGAGAACTGTTCGCCGACGCGCTCGCGCATGTACTGGCACTTGAGCCAGGCTTCGACATCACGCGAGGCCTCGTCGGCGCGGCGCTCGTTGGCCGAGCAGGCCATGCCCATCGCCTGCCATGCGTCCCGCTCCGCTTCCTCGCCCGCCTTGCCCCGGGCCGGCTTGTCGGAGATCCGATGGCGCCGGCCACGAATCAGCGCCTTGATCACTCGATGGGTCAGCAGGTCGGGGTAACGCCGGATCGGCGAGGTGAAATGAGCGTACGCCTCGTAGGCGAGCCCGAAATGCCCGACATTGTCGGGCGTGTAGATCGCCTGCTGCATCGAGCGCAGCAGCATCGTCTGCAGCAGCTCGGCATCGGGCCGCCCTTGCATCTTCTGGGCCAGCGCGGCGTAGTCGGCTGGTGTCGGATCCTCGGTCGTGCCCAGCGACAGCCCCACGCCGCGCAGGAACTCCCGCAGGGTCGCGAGCCGGTCCTGGGTCGGGCCTTCATGGACCCGGTACAGCGCCACATGCTTGCGGCGCTGCATGAAGTCGGCCGCGCAGGTATTGGCCGCCAGCATGCATTCCTCGATGAGGCGGTGGGCGTCGTTGCGATGCGTGGGCTCGATGCGCAGGATCCGGCCCGCCTCATCGCAGACGATGCTCGTCTCGGTGGTATCGATCTCGATCGCTCCGCGCTCGCGCCGGGCGGCCAGCTGGGCCCGGAAGAGCCCGTACAGGGCGTCGAGCCGCTCGCGGATGGCGCCCGGCAATGCGCTCGGCTGGCCGGACAGCGCATTCCAGACCTCGGTATAGGTGAGCCTGGCCGCCGAATGGATCACCGCCTCGTAGAACTGGTAGCCGCGCACCTTGCCCTTGTCGTCGATCACCATGTCGCACACGAGCGTCAGGCGATCGACCGCCGGATTGAGCGAGCACAGTCCGTTGGACAGGGATTCCGGCAACATCGGGATGACCCTGCGCGGGAAGTAGACCGAGGTGCTCCGGTCGAGCGCATCGGCGTCGATCGCGTCCCCCGAGCGGACGTAATGGGAGACATCGGCGATCGCGACCAGCAGGCGCCAGGCGCCACCTCGCCGTGCGCCGGCATCGGCCATGCGTTCGCAATAGACCGCATCGTCGAAATCGCGCGCGTCCTCGCCATCGATCGTGACCATGGCGATGTCGCGCAGGTCCACGCGCCTGCGCAGATCGGTCGGCCTGACGGTCTCGGGCAGGCCCGCCGCCTGTTCCAGCGCCTCGCCGGAGAATTCATGCGGGACATCGAACTTGCGGACCGCGATCTCGATCTCCATGCCGGGGTCGTCGATCTCGCCCAGCACCTCGACGATCCGTCCTATCGGTTGCGAGTAGCCCGAGGGTGGATCGACGATCTCGCAGGTGACCACCTGGCCATGCCGGGCGCCGGCGGCATCGCCCGGCGGGATCAGGATGTCGTGCTTGATCCGCTGGTTCTCCGGCACGACGATATTGACGCCACGCTCGTCGAGGAAGCGCCCCACCAGCACCTGGTTGGCCCTCTCGGTGACCTCCACGATCGCGCCTTCGGCGCGACCCCGGTGGTCGGTGCCGACCTCCTTGACCAGCACCCGGTCGCCGTGCATGGCCTTGGCCATCTGGCGCGGCGACAGGAACATGTCGGACTCGCCATCGTCGCGAATCAGGAAGCCGAAGCCGTCTCGATGCCCCTGGATCCGGCCGGCGATGAAGTCCAGCTTCGACGCGAGCAGCAGCACGCCCTTGCGATTGGGCATGAGTTGTCCATCGCGCTCCATCGCGGCGAGCCGCCGCTCCAGCGGTTCGCGCTGTGCCGGCCGGACCGCGAGGCGGTCGATCAGCTCCGCGGCGGTCAAGGGCACGTCCGCCTTGCGCAGGCAGGCCAGGATCGCCTCGCGACTGGGCGGTGCGGAGTCCCGCCCACCGCCCGGACCGTTCTTCTCGCGACGACTCATCGCGCGCCTCCATAGGCCGGGCCAGCAGGCCCGGCGCTTGTTGACAAAATCGGACAGACCATTAAACTTCGCCCTTTCCTGCGCGGCTTGCCCCACGGCACGTCGCGCAGTGCCCAGATGGCGGAATTGGTAGACGCACTAGGTTCAGGTCCTAGCGGTGGCAACACTGTGGAGGTTCGAGTCCTCTTCTGGGCACCATCATCCGAAAGCCGGCGCCAGCCGGCTTTTTTCGTGGGGCGCCTCAACCGACCCGGTCCCGCAGGGCATCGGGGCGCAGGCCGTCGTATACCTCGAAAGGCTGTCGAATCCACGGATTGTCGGCCAGGAATTCCACGACGTAGTCCGGCCGGGTCACCGAGCTGGCCTTCTGCCAGATGACCGCGCTGCGCACCTCGCGCAGCTGCGAATGACGCGCCATCAGGATCCGCAGGATCTCGCCGAGCGTCTGGCCGGAATCGACCAGGTCGTCGACCAGAAGCCAATGGGTGCCGGGCAGCTCGGTCGCCGAGCAGAGATGCTCGCCGATGTGGATCGCGCCCTGCTCCCGGCCCGCCAGCGCCCGGTAGGAGCTCGTGAACATCACCCCGAGCGGTCGATCGAAGATCCGCGACAGGATATCGCCCACCCTCAGGCCGCCGCGGGCGAGGCAGACGATCGCGTCGAAGCGCCATCCCGAATCATGGATCTGCAGCGCCAGCCGTTCGACGAGACGATGGTATTCGTCCCAGTCGACCTCCAGATCCTTCGCGCCCATCGGTCCGCGGTCCTGCCGATCAGGAGAAGGGATGGCGGATCATGATGGTTTCGTCGCGATCGGGGCCCGTCGAGACGATGTCGATGGGAGCCCCGGCAACCTCCGCGAAACGCTCGATATAGCGCCTCGCGTTGGCGGGCAGCTGCTCGTAGCGGGTCAGCCCGGCGGTGGATTCCGACCAGCCCGGCAGGTCCTCGTAGATCGGCACGCAGCGCTCGACATCGTCGGCTCCGAAGGGCAAGGCATCGATCCGGCGGCCGTCGAGCTCATAGGCGGTGCAGATCCGTACCGTCGGCATGCCGTCGAGCACATCGAGCTTGGTCAGGCAGAGGCTGTCGACGCCATTGAGCTGGATGGTCCGCTTGAGCGCCGCCGCATCGAACCAGCCACAGCGACGCGGCCGCCCGGTCACCGAGCCGAACTCCTTGCCCCGCTCGGCCAGGCCCCGGCCGATTTCGTCGTCGAGCTCGGTTGGGAACGGCCCCGAGCCGACCCGCGTGGTGTATGCCTTCACGATGCCCAGCACCCGGTGCAGTGCCTGGGGGCCGACCCCGGAGCCGGCCGACGCGGCGCCGGCGAGGCAGTTGGAACTCGTCACGAAGGGATAGGTACCGTGGTCCACGTCGAGCAGCGCACCCTGCGCGCCCTCGAACAGCAGGTTCTCGCCGCGAGCCATGGATTCGGCCAGCAGCGCCGGCACATCCGCGATCAGGGGAATGATCCGCGGCGCCAGCGCGAGCGTTTCATCGGCGACCTGGTCGACATCGAGGGCGGCGGCGCCGAGATAGCGCTCGAGGATGAAGTTGTGCAGGTCCATGACCTCGGCGATCCGCTCGCGAAAGCGCACCGGATCGAGCAGGTCGAGCAGTCGCAGGGCCCGGCGCGCCACCTTGTCCTCGTAGGCCGGACCGATCCCGCGGCCGGTGGTGCCGATCCGGGCCGTGCCGCTGCGGGCCTCGCGGGCCTGGTCGATGGCGACGTGGTACGGCAGGATCAGTGGGCAGGTGCCGCTGATCCGCAGCCGGCTCGCGGCATCCACGCCGCCCGCCCGCAGCTCGTCGATCTCGCCCAGCAGCGCCGTCGGCGAAACCACGACACCGTTGCCGATGTAGCAGGTGACGTCGGGACGCAGAACGCCCGACGGAATCAGTCGCAGGACCTGGCGCCGGCCGCCGATCACGAGCGTATGGCCCGCGTTGTGGCCGCCCTGGAACCTGACCACGCCGGCGACGGACTCCGTCAGCCAGTCGACGATCTTGCCCTTGCCCTCATCGCCCCACTGCGTGCCGATGATTACGACGTTCTTTGCCATCCCGTTCTCGTCAACCTTTCCCATCAACATGAACGGACGGTCCAGCTACCGTCCTGCCTGACGAGCTCGCGGTCGCAGGCGAACTCCTGCTCCTCGTGCTCATGTCCGGGAAGCGTTTCGATGACCACCTCCCCCTGCGCGCGCAGCGCCGCGATCGCGTCGCGAAGACTGGCCTCGTCCGCCCACGGCGCGCGGATCGCGGGCGAGGCCGGCGCCGCCGGTGACAGTTCCGCCAGCGAACGCAGTTCCAGGGAGAAGCCGGTCGCCGGGCGTGCCCGGCCGAAAGCTTCGCCCACGCCATCGTAGCGCCCGCCGCGGGCGATCGCCGCGCTGGCGGCGACCAGGTCCGGGGTGTCGAGGGAATAGGCGGCAAAGCTGATGCCGCTGTAGTAATGGTAGCCGGCCAGGTCGGCAAGATCGACTGCCAGCTCGACCCCCTCGAGCCGCTGCCACAGCGGCGAGGACGCCAGCCGGCGCAGGTCGTCGAGCGCCCTGCCGATTCCGTCGATGTCGGGCAACACCCGGGTGGCCCGGTCGATGACCGAGACCGTGCCGTTGACCGCACCATAGAGGGACGGCAGCTCGAGCAGGGCCTGCGCGATCGCCGGATCGGTGCCGACGAGGATCTCGCGCAGGCTGCCGACGTCCTTCTGCACCATCATCCGGTAGACAGCGGCGGCATCGAGCTGCGGCGCCCGATCGAGCAGCGAGCGCACGATACCGGCGTGGCAGAGGTCGACCCGCAGCCGGGTCAGCCCGGCCGCCCGCAGCGACGCCAGCATCAGCTCGAGGATCTCGAGCTCGGCTTCCAGATCCGCATGGCCGTAGAGTTCGGCGCCGACCTGGTAGGGAACCCGCGAGGCCAGCTGGTCGGCCGCCCGGGCATGCAGCACCGGGCCGGCATAGCACAGCCGGCTGGGCCCCCGGCGACCCAGCAGATGGGCATCGATCCGGGCCACCTGGGGCGTCATGTCCGCCCTCACTCCCAGCCGGCGTCCCGAGAGCTGGTCGACCAGCTGGGCGGTCCGGGTCTCGAGGGTGGCACCGGCCCCGGTCAGCAGCGAACTCAGGTACTCCACCAGCGGCGGCATGACGAGTTCGTAGCCGTAGCGACGATAGAGGTCGAGCAGCGACCTGCGGAGTTCCTCGATGCGCCGCGCCTCGGAGGGCAGCACATCGGCAATGCTTTCGGGCAGAAGCCAGCGCGGCATGTGTCGAATGGGAAGAATGGAGCCCGGCGCCCCGCCCGGCAACGATCGGAAGGGGCCCGCAAACAGGAAGCGGCCCGCGCCTGCGCGCACGCCGTCCAAACCTTTGATTCTACTAGAGAAGCAGCAGGAAACCGCCTGCCAGAACCGCAATCAGGCCGAAGAAGCGGATCTGGCCGTCCCGCATGCGCGAAATCCGCAGGAACATCTCGCGCCACTGCTGCGGCATGAGCAGGGGCATGAGGCCTTCGAGCAACAGCATCAGGCCGACGGCCATGAGTACGGTTTCAGGATCCACGACCTTGCAGCCGTCCGCGCGTCATCCGCGCTCAACGCGGCGCGGACGGGATGGCGGCGCCCGCGGACTGGCCGCTGCTCTCCTTGAAGAACCGGAAGAACTCGGCGGACGGATCGACCACCAGGACGTCGCTGCGATTGCGGAACGAGGACTGGTAGGCGCCGAGGCTGCGATAGAACGCCGCGAAGTCGGCATCGCGCTGGAAGGCCTCGGCATAGATGGCCGCCGCCTGGGCATCGCCATCACCCTTGATGCCCTGCGCTTCGCGATAGGCCTCGGCGATGATGATCTCGCGCTGGCGCTCGGCATCGGCCCGGATCCTCTCGGATTCGGCCGCCCCGGTAGCGCGGCGCTCGTTGGCCACCCGCTTGCGCTCGGACTGCATCCGGGTGAACACGCCTTCCTGGACGTTGGGCTCGAAGTCGACCCGCTTGAGTCGTACGTCGATGATCTCGACCCCGATGGTGCTGCTGTCGTCGTTGACCTTCGCCCGCACGCGCTCCATCAGGCGATCGCGCTGCAGCGAGATGACGTCGGCGACGGTCAGCCTGGCGACCTCGTTCTGCAGGCCATCGCGCAGGCTGCGCAGGATGCGATCGACCGCAATCCGCTGGCTACCCTGCACCGAGCGGATGTAGGCGCGGGGATCGACGATGCGCCACTTCACGTAGGAGTCCAGCAGGATGTTGAGCTTCTCGGCGGTGACGAAGCGGTCGATGTCCGGGTTGTCGATCGTGAGGATCCGCTTGTCGTGATACTCGACGTTCTGGAACGGCACCGGAAGCTTGAAATACAGGCCCGCCTCGTCGATGACCTCGCGGATCTCGCCGAGCGCGTACTTCACGGCGAACTGGCGCTGGTCGACGACGAAGACGCACGACCGGAGCAGCATTCCGGCCAGGACCAGCACGACGATGGAGGTAAGCAGTCGATTCATGGAGTCGAAATCCGATGCTGGCGTCAGCGGAACGCGTCGCGGTCGCGATTGCGCAGCGCCTCGCGGCGAGTCTCGGTGAAGTCGTCGGTGGCCGCGCCACGCGGCGACGGCGTCGGGTTGGTGGCCGTCGGCTGGTCGCGCCGACCTGCCGGGTCGGCGGCGACCGCCGCCCCCGCCCCGGCCATCAGCTTGTCGAGCGGAAGATAGAGCAGATTGCCGCCGTCATTGCCATCGACCATGATCTTCGAAGTATTGGTGAAGACCTGCTGCATCGCCTCGATGTACAGGCGATCCCGGGTCACCCGGGGGGCCTTGGAGTACTCGGCGAGCACCTGGCTGAAGCGATCGGCGTCACCCTCGGCGCTGGCGATCGCGCTCGAGCGATAGCCTTCGGCTTCCTGCTGCAGCCGCGCCGCCATACCCTGGGCCCTCGGGACGACATCGTTGGCGTAGGCCACACCCTCGTTGATCAGGCGTTCGCGATCCTGCGCCGCCTTGTTGGCATCGGCGAAGGCCTCCTGCACCTGTTCGGGCGGCTGGACCTGCTGGATCGTGACGTCGACGATCGAAGCGCCCAGGCCGTAGCGATCGAGGACCGACTGCGCCAGGCCGAGGGCGTCGCGCGCGACGAGATCCTTCTCTTCGTAGAGGACGCGGTCGATTCCCGAGCGGCCGACGACCTCGCGCATCGCGGTTTCGGCCGCCTGCCGGACGATTTCCTCCGGATTGCCGCCGAGGTCGTTGTTGAACAGGTAGTCGCGCGCCGAACCGATCCGGTACTGCATCGCGAACTGCATGTCGACGATGCTCTGGTCGCCGGTGAGCATGAGGGCTTCGCGCAGGTTCTTGTTGCGCGGATTGCCGCGATAACCCACCTCGACGGTACGCAGCTGCTGTGTGCTGACGATCTCGTGGACTTCGATCGGGAACGGCAGCCGCCAGGTAAAGCCGGCGCGATCGATCTGCTTGGCCACCTTGCCGAAGCGCAGGATCACCGCGGTCTGGCCCTCCTGGACGATGAAGAAACCGCTTGCCAGCCAGAGCAGCGCAGCCGCGACGAACAGGACCACGAAGCCGATCCCGGCCCCGCGCAGTGAAGGTGTCGGCAGGCCGCCGCCACCACCACCGCCACCACCGCCGATGGGCAGGCGCGGCCCGCCACCGCCACCCCGGCGTCCGAAGAGGCTGTTCAGGCGACGATTGAAATCGCGCCAGAGTTCATCGAGGTCGGGCGGGCCGTCCTGGCCGTCGGACGGCCGGCGCGGCTCCTTGTCCTTGTCGCCACCACCGCCCCGTCCCCAGCCGGGATCGTTGAGCGAGAAGATCGATCGAATACTCTTCCACATGGAACTGTTTGCCTAGGAGGATCGAGTCAGCGGCTTGCCCGGGGGTCGGACATACCGAATTCATCCGGGCCCGATGTCACGGGACGTCGACCTGCGTCCGGATCCCCGGGACTGCTGCTTGTGCGCCGGGCCGCGCGATGTTCGGCGATCGCTGCCAGCAGCCCGTCGATACCGTCACCCGTGGCGGCGCTCAGGGCAACGCGCCCGATCCTACCACAGCCCCCTTCGCGCGAAGTTCCGGCTTCGTGGCCACAGCGATCGATCTTGTTGTGGACGAGGATCACCGGGATATCGCCAGCCCCGATTTCCGCGAGCACCCGCTCGACCTGCGCGATCTGGTCCATGCGATCCGGCGCCGAGGCATCGACCACATGGAGCAGCAGGTCCGCCTCGGCGGTCTCCTCGAGAGTGGCTTCGAAGGCATCGACGAGCTGGTGCGGCAGGTCGCGCACGAAGCCGACGGTGTCCGACAGCACCATGAAGTCGCCCGAGGGCAGGCGTGCCCGCCGGGTCAGGGTGTCGAGCGTGGCGAAGGGCTGGTCCGCCGCATAGGCATCGGCCCCCGTCAGCCGGTTGAACAGGGTCGACTTGCCGGCATTGGTATAGCCGACGATGGATACCTTGAACGCCTCGTTGCGATCGCGCGAGCGACGCCGGTTGCGCCGCTGGCCCCGGATTCGCTCGAGGTCGGCACGCAGGCGCCGTACGCGGGCCCCGATCTGCCGGCGATCGAGCTCGATCTGCTTCTCGCCCGGGCCGCCGCGAACCCCGATGCCGCCGCGCTGGCGCTCGAGGTGGGTCCAGCCCCGCACCAGCCGGGCCGACAGATGCTCCAGGCGCGCGAGCTCGACCTGCAGCTTGCCTTCGTGGCTGCGCGCGCGCCGTCCGAAGATGTCGAGGATGAGCTCGGTGCGATCGAGCACCGGGACACCCCAGCGCTCGCCGAGGTTGCGCTGCTGTACCGCGCTCAGCTCATGGTCGAAAAGGACCAGGTCGGCCTCTGCGGCGGCCAGTTGGGCGGCGATCTCGTCGGCCTTGCCGGCGCCTATGTACAGGGCCGGATCGGGGCGCTGGCGCCGACAGGTCCGGCGACCGACCACGACAAAGCCCGCCGACTCCGCCAGTGCGGCGAGTTCGTCGAGGCTCTGCTCATCCGGTATCGTCGGACCGAGTGCCACCCGCACGAGCAGGCAGCGGAATTCATTGCGTGATTGGGTCAGCTTTCGGTGTTTTCAGGTTGGAACTGGACCGGCCGGCCCGGCACCACGGTGGAAATGGCATGCTTGTAGACCATCTGGGTCACGGTATTGCGCAGCAGTACGACATATTGATCGAAGGAATCGATCTGGCCCTGGAGCTTGATGCCATTGACGAGATAGATCGAGACAGGGATGTGCTCCCTGCGCAGCATGTTCAGGAACGGGTCTTGTAATAATTGCCCTTTGTTGCTCATGGCGGCTCCGTAGCGGCTCTATTCATGGTCGAGGAGACGGTCCCCTTGCCGGCCGGGGGACTTCTGGTCGCACTTTAACTGAAATTCGGGCAACAGCGCCGGATTTCAAGTGTCGCTCCTCGAGGTCGGTCAGGAGGCTCGGTCGACATAGGGATTGGCGCCGGAGCGGAACTCCACCCTCAGGGGCGTCCCCACCAGCTGGAAATGATCCCGGAACCAGCCTTCCAGATAGCGCCGGTAGGCCTCGCCGACATGCTGCAATGCGCTGCCGTGGATCACGATGATGGGCGGATTCTGGCCCCCCTGGTGCGCATAGCGCAGCTTGGGCCGCACGGGTCCGCGGCGAACCGGTTGCTGGCGTTCGACCGCCTCGTGCAGGGCCCGCGTCAGCCGGGGCGTGGGCAGCTTGCGCATCGCCGCGTCGTGGGCTTCATCGACCGACCTCATGAGCGCCCCGATGCCGGTCGCCTCGAGCGCCGAGACGAAATGCACCCGCGCGAAGCGCAGGAAATGCAGCTTGCGGTCGAACTCGCTGCGAATCCGCTCGCGCTCGCCGGCGTCGACCCGGTCCCATTTGTTGATCGCGACGACCACCGCCCGCCCCGCTTCCAGCAGATAGCCGGCAATGCTCGCGTCCTGGTCGGCAATGCCCTCGGGGGCATCGAGCATGAGGATGCAGACGTTCGAATCCTCGATCGCCTGCAGCGTCTTGACCACCGAGAACTTCTCGATCGTTTCCCGCACCTTGGCGCGGCGCCGGATCCCGGCCGTGTCGACGAGGGTGTACGGGCGCCCGCCGCGCTCGAAATCGATCGCCACCGCATCGCGGGTCGTGCCCGGCTGGTCGAAGGCAACCAGGCGCTCTTCACCGAGCAAGGTGTTGATCAGGGTCGACTTGCCCGCGTTGGGACGTCCCACGACGGCAACCCGCACCCGGCGCGGGGCATCCGGCTCGCCGCCGGCTGCCGCGTCGGCAAGCGCTTCGACGCCTTCGACGCCCTCGGCGGCATCGGGCTCGGCCGCGGCAGCAGGGGCGATCGTATCGAGCGCGTGCTCGACCAGCTGGCGGACATTGTCCCCATGCGCCGCGGATACGGCCACCGGATCGCCCAGCCCGAGCGCGTGGAAATCGCTCGCCACCTGTTCGCGCGGCCGCCCTTCCGCCTTGTTGACCACCACCTGGACGCGCTGGGCGCGCTTGCGCAGCTCGGCGGCGATCTCCTCGTCATGGCCGGTCAGGCCTTCGCGGCCGTCGACCACGAAGAACACCATGTCCGCCTCGATCACCGCCTGGCGGGTCTGCCGCGCCATCTGCATGTAGACCCCGGATTTCGCCTCGGGTTCGAAGCCGCCGGTATCGATCACGATGAAGGGCCGCTCACCGAGCCGGCCGCGTCCGTACTGGCGATCGCGGGTCAGGCCCGGGATGTCGGCGACCAGGGCCGAGCGACTGCGGGTCAGCCGGTTGAAGAGGGTCGACTTCCCGACATTCGTACGCCCCACCAGGGCGATGACCGGCAGCAGGGACATCAGGGCCCGCGCGCGCTCAGTCCAGCGCGACCGCGGCGACGCGGCCGCGGACCGTCTGGACGATGGCGAGGTTTCCGGCGCGTCGCGGGGCCGACACGATCGCGCTGTTGTCGATACGGACGCGACCGGCCAGGCTGCCATCGGCCAGGGCCAGCCAGTGCAGGTAGCCTTCCTCGTCCCCTACCGCCAGCATGTCGCCGACCAGGGTCGGCGCCCCGAGCAAGCGACCCTGGAAACCCTCCTGGACCCAGAGCGGTTCGCCGACGTCGTTGAGCGCATGGACCCGTCCCCGGGTGTCGACCGCCACCACGGTCCGGCCGTCGAAATCGATCGCGCCGACCGCCGAGATCTCCTGGCTCCAGGCGGGCCGGCCGGTTGCCGCATCGACGCAGCCCACCCTGCCCTGGTAGCTGCCGGCGCAGATCTGCCGGCCGACCAGGACCGGCTCGCCGAGCACGTCGGCGATGCGCTCGATCTCGTTGGAGCCCCGTGGCAGCGAGATCGCGGATTCCCAGCGCATGGCGCCGGTCTCGGTGGAAAGCGCGACCAGGCGGCCGCCGGGCAGGCCGATATAGGCGGTAGCGCCGTCGAGCCGGGGCCGGTTGGTCTGGCGCAGGACGAGCGGCGGATTCTGCCGCGTGTAGACCCAGCGGCGGCGACCGGTGTAGGCATCGAACGCCAGCACCCGGTTGTCGCTGCCTCGTATCACGAGGACATCGCCATCCACCACCGGAACCGAGACCGCTTCGGCGCCGATCGCCGCCTGCCAGCGCTGCTCGCCCTTCTCGTCATGGACCCGCAGGAAGCCGTTCTCGTCGGTGATCGCCACCAGGCCGCCGGACGCGCCCACGCCGGTGATCAGCCTGACATCGGTATCGATGCGCCAGTCGACCGCGCCGCTGGCAAGGTCGATCCCGGCCAGGCTGCCATCGCGCCCCGCGGCGTACACCCGATCGTCGACGATCGCCGGCGCGAAACCGTAGCCACCGCCATCGAGGTCGACCGACCAGCGGATCGTGCCGCGCTCGGCGGCCAGGCCGGGCAGATCGGGAATCTTGCGGCCCGACGAGCAGGCCGCCAGCATCAGGGCGGCGCCCGCGGCCATGAATCCGCGCCGCTTCACGATCCGGTTCCGGTGGCGCCCAGGGAGTCGAGCTTGAGCTGGACCAGGCGCGCCAGCGAATTGGCCGGGCCGAGAGTCTCGAGCGCCTCGCCATAGGCTGCGCGGGCTTCGTCCGTACGGCCCTGCGCCATGGCGAGATCGCCGCGGCGATCGGCGAACAGGCCGTTGAACGCCGGCGGTGTCTGGACATCAAGGATCCGCGAAGCCTCGTCCCAGGCCTCGTCCTCGATCAGCAGCGACGCCAGCCGCAGCCGCGCCACCAGCACGAATATCTCGTCATCCCCGTTGTCGACGACCCAGCGCAGGTTCTCGAGGGCGGCGTCGTCCACATCGGCGCCGGCCTGCGCCTCGGCGGCGACCAGCGAACCCATGCGAGCGTAGACCGTGCCGGAGAAATCATCGCGCAGGACCTGTGCGGTGGAGCGGATCCGGTCGGCGTCGGCCTCGTCGACCGCCACCTTCAGCTGGTGGTAGACACCGGCCGCCTTGTGCGACTGGTTCGCCTCGTACCAGGCCCAGCCGCGCCAGGCGGCAACGGCCAGCAGCACGACGGTGACGACCGTCATGATCGTATTGCCGTACTTGGCCCAGAACGCCTTGAAATCGTCGAGCCGTTCCTGTTCCTCGAAATCGTAGGCCATCGTCAGTCATCCCCTGCTTGATCGTCGATCGCTCCGGTCAGCCGGTCGATCAGCCATTCGTCGATATCCGCGAGCGCCACGCTCTGCTGCTCCGCCCGGGCATCGCGCAACCACTTCACGCTCACGCGCGACGCGGCCGCCTCGTCCTCGCCGATGACCAGCGCCACCGAGGCCAGCGACGCGTCGGCCCGCCTGAACTGCGCCTTGAAGCTGCCGCCTCCGCAATGCAGGATCACGTCCAGGCCACGGTCGCGCAGCCTCTCGGCCAGGCCCAGGGCGAGCAGCCCGGCCGCCTCTCCCTGGTGCACCACATAGACGTCGCATGCGGGATCCGCGCCGGTATCGGCTTCGGAGCGCATCAGTTCGATGATGCGCTCGACGCCGAGCGCGAATCCGCAGGCCGGCGCCGGCTTGCCGCCGAGCATCTCGATGAGCGGATCGTAGCGCCCGCCGCCGCAGACCGTCAGGCCATCGGCGACCCATTCGAAAACGGTGAGATTGTAGTAGTCGAGACCGCGGACCAGTCGCGGATTGATCCGGAACGGAATGTTCTGCGCCCGCAGCATCGCCTGCAGCGCTTCGAAATGGGCCCGGGATTCCTCACCGAGGAAATCCGCGAGCCGCGGCGCGGCCTCGACCAGCGCCTGCATCGCCGGATTCTTGGTGTCGAGGATGCGCAGCGGATTCGAATGCAGGCGTCGCCGGGCATCGGCATCGAGTTCATCGGCATGGGCCTCGAACCAGGCGATCAGGGCTTCGCGATGGGCGACGCGCTCGGGCAGCTGGCCGAGCGAATTGATCTCGAGCGAGATCCCCGTCAGGCCGAGATCGTCCCAGAGCCGCTGGCACAGCAGGATGACCTCGCAGTCGGCGTCCGGGCCGGCGAAGCCGAGCGCCTCGGCGCCGACCTGGTGGAACTGGCGATAACGCCCCTTCTGGGGGCGCTCGTGGCGGAACATCGGACCGCTGTACCAGAGTCGCTTCGGTCCGTCGTACAGCAGGTTGTGCTCGATCGTCGCCCGGACCACGCTGGCGGTGGATTCGGGGCGCAGGGTCAGGGCCTCGCCGTTGAGCGAGTCGACGAAGGAGTACATCTCCTTCTCGACGATGTCGGTGACTTCGCCGATGCCACGCACGAAGAGACCGGTCGGCTCGACGATCGGAGTGCGGATGCGCTGGTAGCCGTAGGCGGCCATGGTGTGCGCGACGGACTCCTCGAGCCGGCGCCACCAGCGCGCTTCGGCGGGCAGGACATCGTTCATGCCCCGCACGCCCCTGATTCTCTCGATCTTGCTCATGGCTTGCTCGCCCTCGGGGATGACCCATCCCCGGGGGCCGGATGGGTTCGCGGATTCATTGCGCCGGGGTGCGATCCGGTGCGCCATAGCGGCGCGCCACGTAGTCCTCGACGATGCCCTGGAATTCCTCGGCGATCCGCTCACCCTTGAGCGTGACCGAGCGCTCGCCGTCGATGTAGACCGGAGCGACCGGCGCCTCGCCCGAGCCCGGCAGGGAGATGCCGATGTCGGCGTGGCGGCTTTCGCCGGGTCCGTTGACCACGCAACCCATGACCGCGACCTGCATCGATTCGACGCCGGGATAGCGCTTGCGCCAGACCGGCATCTGGTCGCGCAGGAAGCGCTGGATGCTGTCGGCGAGTTCCTGGAAGAAGGTGCTGCTGGTGCGCCCGCAACCCGGGCAGGCGATGACCAGCGGCGCGAAGGCGCGCAATCCCATCGATTGCAGCAGCTCCTGCGCCACCACGACTTCGCGGGTGCGGTCGCCGCCCGGCTCCGGCGTGAGCGAAACCCGGATGGTGTCGCCGATGCCCTGCTGCAGCAGGACCGCCATGGCGGCGGCCGAGGACACGATGCCCTTGCTCCCCATGCCCGCCTCGGTGAGGCCGAGATGCAGGGGATAGTCGCAGCGCCCGGCCAGCTCGCGATACACCGCGATGAGATCCTGCACCGAGGAGACCTTCGCGGACAGGATGATGGCATCGGGCGACAGCCCGACCGCCACCGCCTGGGCCGCGCTCTCGGTAGCCGAGACCACCAGCGCCTCGCGCATCACCTCGGCGGCGTCCCAGGGCTGCGAGCGCTGCGCATTGTCATCCATCATGCGCGCCAGCACCCGCTGGTCGAGGCTGCCCCAGTTGACGCCGATACGCACCGGTTTCTCGTGGCGACAGGCAACCTCGATCATCTTCGAGAAGTTGTCGTCGCGGCGGCTGCCCGCGCCCACGTTGCCGGGATTGATCCGGTACTTGGACAAGGCCCGCGCGCAATCGGGGAATTCGGTCAGCAGCTTGTGGCCGTTGTAGTGGAAGTCGCCCACCAGGGGAACATCGACGCCCATCCGGTCCAGCTGCTCGCGCACCGCCGGCACGGCCTCGGCCGCATCGGGCGAGTTCACGGTGATGCGGACCAGTTCCGAGCCGGCCTGCGCGAGGGCCTTGACCTGGATCGCGGTCGCGATCGCGTCCGCCGTATCGGTATTGGTCATGGACTGGACCACGACCGGGGCTTCGCCGCCGACCGCAACCCGGCGCTCGCCCCAGCGCACGATCGCCCGGCGCGAGGCGCGACGGATGCCGACACCGAAGGGGGCTGGCGAAGGGGTCGTCGACATGTTCACTCCAGGCGCAACCTGGCGACCCCGTCACGGGCCGCCGACGTCACATCGACCGACTCGCCACCGCGAGTCAGGGTGACCGCGTCCGCATTGCCGATCAGCACCGACACCGGCCCGGGCACGTCGAGCGACAGGCTGGTCTGCGGCTTCTGCAGTCCGTAGACGAGGCGCTTGCCGGCGGCGTCGGTGACCTCGACCCAGCATTCGCCATCGAAGTTCATCACCAGGCTCGAGGCGGCAAGCGCCGGGGCCGTCGTATCCGTCGTATCCATCGAGGCTGTCGCCATGGCGCCGGGGGCTGCCCCGGAGTCGGTCGATCCGGCGTCGAGCGCGGGTGGCGCCGACTCGGTCGCGCCCGCGACCGCGGCCGGCGCGCTGCCCGGCGCCTCGGCTTCAGGCGCAGCCGTGGCGCCGGCCTCGCCCGCCATACCCGATTCGGCGCCGCCCGCCATGGCGGACGATACCGCGGCTGGCGATGCCTCGGCCTGCGAATCCCCGGGCCGCGGCTGCGCCGGGGAATCGGGCGAGGCGTCGCCCGGGGCCGTAGCCGCCGTGGTGTCGGGCGTGGCCAGGTCCGCGCCCGGTTCGCCGGCAAGCAGCTCGTTCGCGGCGCGCGCCGCCGCGGCAACGGCATCGTCGCTGGGGCTGGCCGTCGGAGCCGGCAGGCTTCGGGCCGGCGCCGGCCCGGCATCGACGGGCGCAGGACTCGTCGCGATCGTCGAAGCGCTTTCCATGGTGTCGCCCTCGCCGTCGAACCACTGCGAAGGCCAGCGCAGGTCGGTGGCGGGCGCGAAATAGAAGGCGATGGCGATGACCGCGAGCAGGCCCAGCAAGGCCAGCCCCCAGCGGCCGATGCCGGAGGCCTCGCCAATGGAGCCGGTCGGGGAGATCGCCACCGGCGGGCGGTGGGTCGAGCGCAGGTCCAGGCCGGTATCGAGCTGGGCCACCGACGCCAGCAGCGGCGCCGCATCGCGATCGAGCAGGCGGGCGTAGGAGCGGATGGCCGCCCTCACGAAGGCGGTTCCCGGGAGATCTTCCCAGCGGCCGGCTTCGATCGCCTCGATCTGGCGCTGCTGCATGCGCAGCCGACCCGCGACCTCGCCGAGCGACCAGCCCTTGTCTTCACGGACGCGGCTGAACTGCGCCGGCGTCGCGATGAGGCCGTCCTCGAGCGGCGTCTCGATCGAATCGTCGACCCGTTCCCGTGCGTCGTCCGGCGCCGTATCGGCCGGCTGCATGTCCGGCTTCACGGAAGCCAGGATCGGCTCGCTACGCTCCAGGCTCTTGTCAGTCACCGAATCTTTCCTCGGCGAGCAGGCTCGCCTCCGGTGAGGCCGGGAAGCCTCGGCGCAGCTGCGAGGCGAGGCTTTCGAACTCGATGGAATCGTCGCGCAGGCGGGCCACCCGCAATCCCTGCCAGAGTGTCTGCGCGGTCGGCTGGTAGGACCGGAGCAGGCGCTGCGAATAGAAATGGGCCCGATCGGCGTCCTTGCGCACCAGGTAGATGTCCGCCAGGTTGTAGAGGGTCACGGCATTGCCCGGTTCGACCTGGAAGGCGCGATGCAGGTAGGCAAGCGCCTTTTCCTCGTCCTGCACCTGGCGCATGCAGATGCCGGCGGCATACAGGGGCCGGGCCGGCGTCTGGTAGAGCGGATCGGCCGCGGCCTTCTCGAAATACGGCAGGGACTCGAGCTGGCGGCCGCTGCGGCACAGGAACCAGCCGTAGTTGTTGTTCAGCTCGGCATTGGCCGGCATCAGGTTCAGGGCCTTGCGGAAGCTCTGGTCGGCGAGCTCGGTCTCCTTGAGATCCATGTAGACCAGGCCGAGCATCCCGTAGGCGGCGGCATAGTCGGGATCGATCGTCAGTGCCTGGCGCAGCTCGTCGAGCGCCACCGAGTAATTGCGCTGCTGGTAGTAGCCGGCGGCGAGCTCGAGCCGGATGCGGGCCCGGCGGCGCTCATCGGTGTCGACCTCGGCCGCCGGAACCACCGAACGGGCGTCGACCATGCTGCCGGTGCTTTCGCCACCGGTCGTCGCACAACCGACAAGTCCGGCCATGAGACCGGCCGCCAGCGCGAGACGCCAGGCCGGCCGCTTCGGGCCGCGGCGCTTTTCGACCATCGGGATGACTCCGTGCATCAGCGCAACTCCGCGATCGGCAGGATCCTCGCCGAGCGTTCGGCCAGGCGGGTCCGGTCGCGCACCGCACCGGCCAGTTGCCCGCAAGCCGCGTCGATGTCGTCCCCGCGAGTGCGCCGCACCGTGGTGACGATGCCGGCATCGGCCAGGATGCCGGCGAAGGACCGGATGCGCTCCCGGCCCGAACGCCGCAGGCCGGAATCCGGAAAGGAATTGAAGGGAATCAGGTTGAACTTGCAGGGCAGCCCGGCGACGAGTTCGAGCAGGGCCCGGGCATGGGCATCGGAATCATTGACGCCGTCGAGCATCACGTACTCGAAGGTGATGAAATCACGCGGCGAGCGCTCGAGGTAGCGCCGGCAGGCCGCCATCAGCTCGGCCAGCGGGTACTTGCGATTGAGCGGCACCAGCCGATCGCGCAAGGCATCGTCGGGCGCATGCAGCGACACCGCCAGCGCGACCGGGCATTCATCGCGCAGGCGATCCATGAAGGGCACCACGCCGGAAGTCGAGACCGTCACCCGGCGACGGGACAGGCCATAGGCGCGGTCGTCGAGCATCAGCCGGGCGGCGGCGATGGTCGCGGCATAGTTCTGCAGCGGCTCGCCCATGCCCATGAACACCACGTTGGTGATCCGGCGATGGCCGGCAACCGTCGAGCCATCGTCGTACTGGCCGAGGGCGCGGTTGGCATGGCGCAGCTGCGCGATGATCTCGTCGATGCGCAGGTTACGTGAAAAGCCCTGCTTTCCCGTCGAACAGAACGCGCAGTTGACCGCGCAGCCGGCCTGGCTCGAGACGCACAGCGTTCCCCGGTCGGACTCGGGGATGAAGACGGTCTCGATGGCATTGCCGCCCCCGACGTCGAACAGCCACTTGCGGGTGCCGTCATCGGAGACATGATCGGAGAGGACCGTGGGCTGCTCCACGCAGGCACGCTCGGCGAGCAGGGCGCGAAACGACTTCGCGAGATCGCTCATGGCGCCGAAGTCGTCCTCGCCGCGCTGGTGGATCCAGCGCAACAGCTGCTGCGCCCTGAAGGGTTTCTCGCCCCACTCGGCGCAACACGAGACCAGTGCCTGCGGATCGAGGCCGAGCAGGTTGGTCTTCGTGGCCACGGCTGCGGTCACCCTCGCCTCGTCTTCCCGAATCAGCGGGCGTGGACGTCCATGCCCGGGAAGAAGAACGCGACCTCGACCTGCGCGGTGTCGGCGGCATCCGAGCCATGGACGGCGTTGGCATCGATGCTGTCGGCGAAATCGGCGCGGATCGTGCCGGCATCGGCCTTCTTCGGGTCGGTCGCGCCCATCAGCTCGCGATTCCTGCTGATCGCCGATTCGCCTTCGAGGACCTGGACCATGACCGGCCCGGAGATCATGAATTCGACCAGGTCGTTGAAGAAGGGCCGCTCGCGATGGACACCGTAGAAGGCTTCGGCCTGGGCGCGCGACAGGTGCATCATGCGGGCCGCTGCGATCCGCAGGCCGGCCTGTTCGAAACGGGCGTAGATCTGGCCGATGACGTTCTTTGCAACGGCATCGGGCTTGATGATGGACAAGGTACGTTCGATTGCCATGGGAATCCGTGACTGGTCGGTTCGTCTGATAGGGCTTCTGAGAGGGGCGCACCGCAAAAAACCTCGACAAATGAGTGGCTTACGAGGTTTCTCTAAAGTGACGTACAGCCCGTTATTCTAGCATACGAGTTTCGACATCGATCTCTCGCGAATTCGTGCGATTCATGGCGCCGACAGGCTGCCCGAGCTTGAAACCACCCGATCATGGCCCTATATTGGACGCAGTATTTCCATAATGGAGTGGCACTGATGGCTCTCGAACAGAACCGCAGCGCACCGCGCGGCTTTCCGGCTGGAGGCGCTCTCGCGGCCGCCTCGCGCAACCGGGTCCTGCGCAACACCTACGCCCTGCTCGCCGTGTCGCTGGTACCGACGGCGATCGGCGCCTGGACCGGCCTGCAGCTCGGCTTCAGCTGGATGGCCGGCAACCCCTTCATCGGCCTGGTGCTTTTCCTCGCCATCGCCTTCGGCTTCTTCTACGCGATCGAACGCAACAAGAACAGCGGGATCGGCGTGGCCTTGCTGCTCGGTTTCACGTTCTTCATGGGGCTGATGCTCTCGCGCCTGCTCGGGCATGTCCTGGGCTTCGCCAATGGCGCCACGCTCATCATGACCGCCTTCGGGGGCACCGCCGCCATCTTCGGCACCATGGCCACCGTGGCGTCGGTATCGAAGCGCGACTTCTCGGGCATGGGACGCTGGCTGTTCATGGGCCTGCTCGTCATCATCCTCGGCATGGTCGCCAATATCTGGCTGCAACTGCCGGCGCTCTACCTGGCGCTGTCGGTGATGGCGATCGGCATCTTCTCGGCCTGGCTGCTCTACGATGTCCAGCGCATCATCAACGGTGGCGAAACCAACTACATCACCGCCACCCTGTCGATCTACCTGAGCCTGTACAACATCTTCGCCCACCTGCTGAGCCTGCTCGGCATCTTCGGCGGCGACGAGTAGGAGAAAATGGAGTGAAAAATGGTGAAAAGTGGGGTCAGACACCATTACTTCGTAATGGTGTCTGACCCCATTTTTCTTTTTCGTCTTTTTCCTCCGCTTCAGTCGAATACCGCGATCGATTCGACGTGGGAGGTGTGCGGGAACATGTTGACCGCGCCGGCGGCCGACAGGCGCCAGCCGCCCGTATGCACCAGCACGGCGGCATCCCGGGCAAGCGTCGCCGGATTGCACGAGACATAGACGATCCGGCGCGGCCGGGGACCCGCCGCCGCCAGAGCCTGCGCTACCGCCAGCGCCCCCTCGCGAGGCGGATCCACCAGGACCCGGTCGAAAGCGCCCAGGTCGTGCCAGGCTTGCGGATCCAGCTCGAAAAGGTTCGCCACTGCGAAGCGGGCGCGCTCCGCCAGGCCGTTGGCCAGGGCATTGTCGGTGGCGCGCCGGACCAGTGACGCACTGCCCTCGATGCCGATGACCTCGCGGGCACGACGCGCCAGCGGCAGGGAGAAGTTGCCGAGCCCGCAGAAGAGATCGGCCACACGATCCCCCGGCGCCGGATCCAGGAGCCGCAGCGCCATGCGCACCAGCACCTCGTTGATCCCGTGGTTCACCTGGGTGAAGTCGGTCGGCCGGAAAGGCATCCGGATGTCGAACTCCGGCAGGCGGTAGGCCAGGCCGGATTCCGTATCCGATGCCGCGAGGCGGCCTTCGCGGGCGAACAGCGAGATGCTGTCGGGCCCCTTCGGTTGCAGCCAGATTTCCAGGCCCGGCCGGGCGCTGAACTCGCGCAGGCTCTCGCGGTCGGCCGGGGTGAGCGACTCCAGGATCCGGAACACGAGGGCGATCGTCCTGCCGGCGGGCCCTCCCGTATCACCGATCGCCACCTCGATCTGCGGCATCCGGTCGTGGATCGACAATCCGCCGACCAGCGCGCGCAGGGGCAGCAGCAGCCCGGAGACATCCGGCGGCAGGACATGGCATTCGCGCATGTCGGCGACATAGCTCGAACCCCGTTCATGGAAGCCCACCAGCACCCCGCCCTTCTTCGGCACATGGCGTACCGACAGGCGGGCGCGGAAGCGGTATCCCCAGGCTGGCCCCGCGATCGGACGCAGGACCATGCCCGGGCGCAGACCGGCGATGCGCTCGAGCTGGTCCTCGAGCACCCGCTGCTTGATGGCGAGCTGGGCGGCCGGATGCAGGTGCTGCATCGAGCAGCCGCCGCAGGTGCCGAAGTGGGGACAGGCGGGCACCGTCCGCTGGCTGCTCCCGCGCTCGATCGAGATCGCTTCGGCCACATCGTAGCTGGGCTTGTTGCGCACCCGGCGGGCGATGACGCGTTCGCCCGGCAGCGCACCGCGCACGAACACCACCTTGCCCTCGTGGCGGGCGATGCCACGCGCCTCGAGATCAAGCGATTCGATGTCGAGGAGGTACTCGGGCCCGGCCGCGGCGACCGCCCGCGAGCGGCTCATCGCGCCGCCTGCCAGCGGGAGAGGAATTGCGGCCAGTGCGCTCCGCCGAGCGATTCGAGGTGGGCACGGAAAGCCGCGATCTCGGCCTCGTATTCGTCGGGCGTCCAGAGCCCCCGAAAGAGCTGGAAGCGGCAGTAGACGAGATAGGTGTTGGCGATGTCGGTCTCGCAGTAGTCGCGGATCTCGGCGAGCCGGCCCTCCTGGTACGCGGCCCAGACCTGGGAGCCATCCATGCCGAGCTTGCCCGGAAAGCCGCAGAGACGAGCGAGATCATCGAGGCGTGCACTGGCGCGCGGCGAGTACAGGGCGAGCAGGTCCATCAGGTCGAGATGGCGGCTGTGGTAGCGCCCGAGATAGTTGTTCCAGCGAAACTCCTGGCGGTTGTCGCCGGTTTCCCAGTAGCGCGATGCGCCGCTCACGCCGTGGACGAGCGCCCGATAGTGCAGCACCTGCAGGTCGAAGCCGCCGCCGTTCCAGGACACCAGTTGCGGCGTGCTCTTGTCGATGATGCCGAAGAACTCCTGCAGCAGGCTGGCTTCGTCGTCACCGGGATTCCCGAGGCAGCGCACCCGGAACTTCCCGGCCGTGCGCATCAGGCAGCCGATCGCCACCACGCGATGCAGGTGCAGGGGCTGGAACTCACGCTCGCTGAGCTCGACGACCGTGGCGTCGGGGACTTCGGGCCCGATGTCGTTCAGCAGGCGCAGGCCGGCGACATCGGGAACCGTCTCGATGTCGAAGACGAGGACCGGGGCCGCCATGGCTCAGGGCGCGAGCGGGGATCGCCGGCGCACTTCAGCCCCCGGCGAGGAAGCCGAGGGGATCGATCGGCTTGCCGTCGCGACGAACCTCGAAGCCGAGACGGGCGCTACTCGTGCCGCTTGCGCCGACCTCGGCGATCTTCTGCCCCCGGGTGACGTTCTGCCCTTCCTTGACGAGGATCCTGCTGTTGTGCGCATAGACCGACAGCAGTTCGTCCGGATGCTTGACGATGACGAGGTTGCCGTAGCCTCGCGGCCCGGGTCCGCTGAAGATCACGCGGCCGGCTTCGGCTGCATGCACCGCGGAGCCCTGGGCGGCTTCGATCGCGATCCCCATGCTGGCGGGATCGGTGAAGCGCTGGATCAGTCGTCCCTTCACCGGCCAGGCGAACTTGCCCGTGTCGACCATGGTGGCGGGCGCCGCCGCGGCGGGCGCGGGGGTCGCTGCAGCGGACGCCGGGGCCGCAGCCGACGGGCTTGCCGAGGCGAGGTTCTCGATCGGCCGCTTGCCCTGCATCGGCACCGCGGCGAGCCTTGCGTAGGTCTCGTCGCTGTACGGATGCTTCAGGCCGCTGGGTTCCTGGCGAATCTCCTCGGTCGCCGCCGGCGGCAAGGGCAGCGAGCCGCCCAGTGGCCGGGTTTCGACACGACCCGCCATGATGGGCGCTGCCTCGACACCGCTCGCCGCCGCCTGCTCGCCGGGCACGAGGCCCTGGCCGGCGCCGGCCGCTTCGGTTGCCGGCGGAATCACGGCGACCTGCGCCGGCGCGGGAGGCGGAACCGGCATGGGCGCGCGATGAGTGATCGGCGCCGGCGCCCTGGGGCCGGCGCACGCGGCGAGGATCATGGCGATCAGGACCAGTCCGGCGCGGGCGCCGCGTCCCCTTGCGGACGGCGCGGACGCGATGCCATCGGCGGCGCGTGTTCGCGGGTCGGGGCGTCGTTTCATTGGAACTACCTCGAACGAACCGGCCACTGTCATTCCGTGCCGGCTTTCAACGGTACGAATCGTACCGCATCGAGCACCCGCAACTGCCAGCTCTGGGCGTCGCGACGCTCGACGAGATGGAGAGTCTGGCGGGAGCCCTCGATGACCGGAGCCACCAGTCGGGCGCCGGGGCGCAATTGCTCGAGCAGGGCCTGCGGAACCTCGTCGCCGGCGGCGGCAACGATGATCGCATCGTAGGGCGCCATCTGCGGCACGCCGAGGCGACCATCGCCATAGACGAGACGCAGGTTGCCCAGTCGCAGGCTGCGCAGGTTGGCGCGCGCAGCCTCGTGCAGGCCGCGCAGGCGCTCGATCGAAACCACATCGCCCACGATGTGCGCGAGCACCGCCGCCTGGTAGCCGCAGCCGGTGCCGACCTCGAGCACTTTCGCCGAAGCGCGAGCGCCCGCATCGAGCGGCTCGAGCGCAAGCTCGACCATGCGGGCCACGGTGCTCGGACGGGATATCGTCTGCCCCAGGCCGATCGGCAGCGAGACGTCGTCATAGGCACGGCTCGCAAGACCCTGGTCGACGAAGGCGTGGCGCGGCACCGATGCCATCGCCGCCAAAGTCGCGCCATCGCGCACACCGAGCCGGGCGAGCTGGTCCACCATCGCCCCGCGACCACGGGCCGAGGCAAGCCCCAGGCCGGTGGCCGGCACCGGTGTCGCCACCGTGGCGGCCCGGATGGGTCGTGCCGACGGCGGCGTCCAGCCCTTGGGGCCGTACTCGGCCGGGCGGCGGGTCAGATCGTCCGATCGAGCCAATTCTGCACCGCTGGCAAGCGCTGATGGGCGGTCAGGTCGATGTCGAGCGGGGTGATCGACACCCAGCCGGAGCCGACCGCCCCGAAATCGGTTCCCGGCCCGCTGTCGAGGGCCTCGCCGGCCGGACCGATCCAGTAGATCGTGTCGCCGCGCGGACTGCGGTCCCGGACCACCGACTCGCCCATGTGCCGCTTGCCCAGGCGCGTGGTGCGCAGGCCCTGCAGGAGGGCGCGCGGCACCCCGGGCACATTGACATTGAGGAGCAGCGGTTCGGTGGCCGGGTTGCGCGTATAGCGGGTCAGGACTTCGCGCGCCGCATGCGCCGCGGTCTCGAGATGCTCGTAGCCCTTGACCGCGAGCGAGAAGGCGATCGCGGGGATCCCCAGCAGATAGCCCTCGGTGGCCGCGGCGACCGTGCCCGAATAGATCGTGTCGTCGCCCATGTTGGCGCCGTCGTTGATCCCGGAAAGCACGAGATCGGGGCGTTCGCCGATCAGCCCGGTGATGGCGACGTGGACGCAGTCGGTCGGCGTGCCGTTCACGTACAGGAAACCGGAGGACGCGGTGCGGACCGTCAGGGGCCGATCGAGTGTCAGGGAATTGGAAGCGCCGCTGCGATCGCGCTCGGGCGCAACGACGGTGACTTCTCCGAACTCCTGGGCGACTTCCGCAAGGGCGGCGATGCCGGGAGAGAAATAGCCGTCATCGTTACTGATCAGAATCCGCATGCATGGATTCTATCGAATCCACGGGGCACGAGCGTTGCATCCGCGCAGCCCCCACCCCCGGCGGCTCCGGAATGCGGATCCGCCGTCAGCCCTCGGCCGGCCAGTCGCGGATATAGGCCTTGAGCATCCGGTTCTCGAAGCCCTGTTCGTCGAGAACCGCCCGGGCAACGTCGTGGAAGGACACCACGCCGAGCAGGACTTCGTCGTCCATCACGGGCAGGTAGCGCTGGCGGGTTTCGACCATCAGCCGGCGCAGCTCGTTGACGTCCATTGCGGGCGAAACGATGCTGGGATTCGGCTCCATGACCTCGCGGATGTAGATCTCGGCGACCGGAGGGGTCGGCCCCGAGCGGTGCTCGGTCTGTCGTTTCGCGAGCACCCTGAGCACTTCACGGAACGTCAGCATGCCGGCAAGGCGGCCCTGCGACATCACGACCAGCGAGCCGATGTCGTTCTCGGCCATGGTGATCACGCCGTCCGACAGCAGGGAGTCGGGAGACACCGTGAACAAGGTGTTGCCCTTGACCTTCAGAATCTCGTTGACCTGCATCTCCGCCTCCGTACTTATCCGTACTCTCGGAAGATGCTATAGAAGCACCGTCCGCGGGACAAGAGGGCTTCAGCCTTCCCGCAGGCAATCGAGAATGAGTCTCGACAGTTCGTCCTCCACGAAGGGCTTGGGCAGGAAATGCGACACCCCCGCGGCAAGGGCATGGCTGCGATGCCGGCTCGAAGCGCGCGAAGTCAGCATGATGATCGGGATAGCGGCGGTTTCCGGCCGCGCGCGCATCGCCCGGGCCAGTTCGAGCCCGTTCATCCGGGGCATCTCCAGGTCGATCAGCGCGATCGAAGGCGCATGCCGGTCGATCAGCGCGAGCGCATCGACACCGTCGCCCGCGGCGTCCACCGCCAGGCCCAGGTCGCTCGCGAGCGCCTGCATCGCATGGCGCACGCTGACCGAATCGTCGACGACGAGACAACGGGGACGCTGCGCCCGCACGGAGCGTGTGTCCGACGCCACCATGCGCGAGGTCTCCGGCGTGATCGCCCCGAGGTCGATGACCGGCGCCACCGTGCCGTCACCGAGGACGGCGGCGCCTTCGAGCCCCGCGATCGGGGGCATGAAGGCCGGCAAGGGATGGACCACGACCTGGCGGGCCGGACCCGGCGGCGGCACGCGCACCGCCTCGACATCGCCGGCCGGGCGCGCGAGCACCAGGACGACATCGGGCTCGGGCAGCGCATCGGGAGGCGGCGCCAGGCTGTCGGCCGGCAGCCCCAGCAGTTCGGCAAGCGGAACCAGGCGCAGCGGCCCGCGTGGCCCGGCTTCGATGACGCTGCCGCCACCGGGCGCATCGCGCACTGGAACGATCGATTCGATCGACGCCACCGTCAGCGCCAGCGAGATCGACGGTGAGCGCAGCAACAGCACACCGACGGACGCGAATTCCTGCGGCAGTCTCGCCACCACCCGCAGACCGCCGCCCGGGGCCGCGCCGATCTCGAGCCGGCCACGATGCTCGGCCACCGTCTCGGCGACCAGGCCAAGGCCCAGCCCCCTGCCCGAGAGCTGGGTGGCCTCGTCGCGGGTGCTGAAGTCCGCAGCGCACAGCACCCGCGCCACTTCGGCCGGATCGTTCCAGTCGGCGACTTCGATTCCGCGCTCGCTCGCCCGCCGGCGCACCCGTTCGATGTCGAGCCCGCGCCCGTCGTCCTCGACGATCACCTGGAGCTGCCCGGCGCGAGCACGTTCGAACGCGATGTCGATGCGCCCGGCCGGCGCCTTCCCCGCCATACGGCGCCCGTCCGCATCCTCGATGCCATGGTCGACCGCGTTCCGGATGAGATGGCCCAGCGGTTCGATGAGCGCCTGCAGCAGGCTCGCCTCGAACAGCTGCTCGCGGCCGTGTATCACCAGTTCCACCGTCTTGCCCGCGATCCGCGACGCCTGGCGGGCGGCCCGCGCAAGGCGTGGGGCCACGTCGGCCACCGGGATCATCCGCGTGCGCAAGGCCGTGTCGCGCAGTTCGCCCTGCGCCCGGTCGAGCCGCGCCGCCAGCTCGGCCATCGCGTCGAGCTGTCCACCGAACTCGGCCTCGAGCAATTGTCCGTCGGCACCGACCTCGGCGATCCGGCCCGAGAGCCGATCGAGGTCGTCGTGCCGGGCCAGTTCGAGCGCATCGAACTCCCCGACCCCGATCGAGGGGTCGTCCGACAGGGATGACGGCCGCTCCCCCGCAGCGGGCGCCAGCCGGCGCAGGGCATCGACCAGCTGCTCGGCCTCGAGGGCCAGATCCCGGGCGCGCTGCGCCCCGAGCCGGATCGCCCGGCGAATCCTGCCGAGCTCCTCGATCCGCTCCTGCATCTGGGCCAGTGCGATGACGGCTTCGGTCGAGGCGTCGACGAGACGGTCGACGAGGCTTCCCGGGACCCGAAGCACCGGCTCTCCTTCGAGAGCCGCGCCGCCTTCGTCCGTCGGCGCGGCATGCGCCGGCGCCGTTTCGGCCGACTCCGACTGCGATTCGGCCGGCTGCGATTCGACCGGCTCCGGCTCGACGGGCGCGGACGGGTCCGCATCCTCGCCGGGCGCGTCGACGCCAGGCAGCCTCTCGAGCCATTCGAGCAGGGTCCGATAGACGGCCGCCATGCCTTGCGGCGGCGGCGCCAGGCCTGCCACCGCATCGACCATCCCCGCCAGGGTGTCGACCGATTCGCCGAGGGTGTCGGCAAGCATCGGATCGGCGAGCGCATGGGAGTGCTCGGCGAGCAGCAGCAGGTCCTCGAGGGCATGGGTGAAACGCGCGACCCCGCCGATGCCGGCGGTGTTGGCCGCGCCTTTCAGGGTATGGGCCGCGCGACGCACAGGCTCGAACATCGCGACATCACCGGCCAGCAAGCGTTCCATGCTGCTCGACAAGGCATCGCAGAGCGCGGGCAGCTCGCGCAGCAATTGCGCGAGCACTTCCGGATCGGTATCGTCGGCCACCGCCAGCGACAGGTCCTGGCCGGGATCGAGCGGCCGATGCCGGGCGACGCGGCGCGAGCCGATCCTGCGGATCGAGCGCCACTGCTCGCCGGCGCGATCGATCACCTCATTCTCGCCGAGGCCGGCCCGGCGATGGAGCGCCAGCGCCGCGAGGATCACGTCCTCGTCATTGCCGCGGAACGCCCGCTGCCACAGGCCCGGCCAGGCGAGGATGGCCTCGCGCAAGGCCACCGGCGCGTTCGCGGGATCGAGGCGCAGTCCGGCAACCGCGACGGCGCCCTGCCCCAGCAGCGTCGCGAGCGCATCGAGCCCGATGAAGCCGAGCGCGGCGCCGAACTGCCCGAGCCGGTCCGAGAACTCTTCGATCGCCTCCCCGACGGCTTCGGGATCGGCGCAATGCCCTTCGCCATCGGCGCACCAGGCGGCCAGGACCGGCCGCAGCAGATCCTCCAGTTCCTGGCAGGCCTCGGCGAGCAGCATGAGCTCATCGCCCGCCACTTCGGGTCCGCCCATGCCCTGCGTCGGCAAGCGCGCCGGATCGCCGGCGGGCGCTTCGGGCTCCGCCCACGGCGCGGCGCCGTCGGCCCCGTCATCGACCTGCGCATCGCGCCAGTGCCCGATTCGGGCCTGGTCGGCGGCAAGCTGCCCGTCGAGTCGCGCCAGCATCGCTTCGTCGAGACGATGCGCCAGTGCCGGCCAGCGACCCAGGTCCGCCAGCCAGCCGCGACGGCCGGCGGCATCCAGGTGCCCCCCGATGAATGCGATCAGGCCGCTTGCCCAGCGCCCCGCCTGGGTGAAACCGGGCTCGGCCGCCTCGACATCGCCGGTGCGCAGCTGGTCGCGCACGAGTTCGGCGGTGAAGGCGATGCCGTCCAGCCCGGCCGGTCGCGCCTGCCGCGCGAGCGCATCGGCGCGATCGGCGATCTGTCCTGCCCAGGCCGACGCTTCCTCCGTGCCCGGCTCGAGCATCAGCGGCTCGAGCATCGCCACCGCCGCCGCTTCGATGGCGGCGAGCGCTCCGCGCGCGCCATCGCGACGCGGTCCGGAATCGGTCGGGATACTTCCGGTCATGGATCGACCCTGAACGTCGAGACCGCGGCCAGCAGACGGCGCGCCGATTCGGCCAGGCGCTGGGTTTCCTCGGCCTGCGCCTCGAGCGCTGCCGCCGTCTGGGCGCTCGAGCCGCGGATGCGGTCGGCACGGTCCTTGAGCACCGTGCTCGCGCGAGCCTGCCTTTCGGTGGTCCGCGCGATCGAGCGGATGTCCGCCGCCAGCCGTCGGGTCCGATCACGGCTGCTGTTCATCTGCTCGCCCGCCTGCTGCGACAGCCGGGTCACCTCGATGACCTGCGCGATCGCCTCGCTCATCGCGGCGACCGTCTGCGCCGCATCGGTCTGGATTGCCGCGACCAGGTGGGTGATCCGCTCGGTGGACTCCCGGGTCGTTCCCGAAAGCCGCTTGACCTCGTCGGCCACCGAACCGAAGCCGCGGCCCTGCTCGCGTTGCGTGGCGGCCTGGATCGATGCATTGAGCGCGAGGATGCCGGTTCGCTCCGATATCGAGCGAATCAGCGCAACGACCTGGCCGATCTCCTGGGAGCGCTCACCGAGTCGCTTGACCTGCTTCTCGGTATCGCGGATCAGGTCGCGCGCCCGCGTCACCCCTTCGCCAGTCCGTTCCACGCCGGCAGCGGCTGCCGCGTTGGCCGCCACCGCCAGCGCGGCGCTGCGATCGACGCGCCGGGCAAGCTCGGCCACGCCGGTCAGGGCGCGGGCCGCCGCGGCAAGTTCCTGCGCGGCGAGATCGACTTCGCGCAACTCGGTACGGGCCGCCTCGGCGGCTCGCTGGCCCTGCCCGCGCACCGCGATCGTCGCCCGGGCGACATCGCCCGACACGACGCCGACCTCGCGAAAAGCCCTGCCGGTCTCCTCGGTGAGCAGATTGAGGGCATCGGATATCGCCCCGGTCACGTCCTCGGTCACCGGCACCCGGATGGTGAGGTCCCGACTGGTCGCGATCCTTCCCACCGCGCGCATGATCGCGATCACGGAATCGTCGAGTGCCGCGCCGTCGTCGGTTTCGTCGAGGGCCAGCGTCGAATCGCCGAAGACCGTCGCCGGCGATCGGCGCGGCGTCCCGCGCACCCGCCGCCAGAGCCAGGCCATCGCCAGGCCGGCGACGAGCACGAGCAGGAGCGCCGGCCACGCGAAAGCCGCCCATCCCGAGGCGCGACCTCCCGCCGCCGGCTCGACGATGAGCGTCAGGGGAGCGCCGGCGATCCGCAGGCGGGCCACCGCCAGCTCGACGTCGGGATCCGGCGTCGCCGCAAGCGATGCCCGGTAGAGCCGCGCCGCCTCTTCACTGACCGCGGCCGTGCGGCCGTACTGCCAGGAGCGCATCCGGCCGTTGCCGTCGACCAGAGTGATGCGAGTTCCCGAATCGCTCGCCACGTTCGCCAGCGCGACGCTGGCGCCGAGCACCAGCGGACCGTTGCCGCCTTCCGAAGCCACCATGACCAGGCCGCCCGGCGAAGCGCCGAGCATCGGATAGGCCAGCACCCGCATGCCCTCGCCCAGGCCGGCTGTCCCGAGAATCCGCGGGATTTCCGGCACCAGGCGACCGATCGACTCACCGGTACTGTCGTGAAGCACCCGTCCATCGGCACGACGAACCACCCGCAGGGAATCGATCGATGCGCTGGCCAGCAGCGGGGCCAGCACGCTGCGCAGCTCGCCGACCGCCCATCGATAGTCGGCGGCCGCCGATGCGCCGGCGGCGCGACCATCGTCGCGGTCACGATCGGCATCGAGGCCCGCCGCAATCGCCGCGAGATCCTCGCCGGCGGCGTCGAGCCGGGCGGCCGCCTTCTCGAGCCCGGCAGCGGCGCTCTTCCAGCCGCTGCTCGAGACCGTCGCACCCAGGGCGGCCGTCGCGTCGTCGGCAACCCGCGTGATCGCCCGGACCCGATGATCGCGTTCGATGCCGATGAAGTCGCCGGCCCGCTCCTGGCCGGCGCGCGCCGCGCTCCAGCCGAGTTGCGCCAGCGCCGCGAGCAGCAGCACGCAGACCGCGAGGCAAGCGGCGATCGCCGGATCGGCGGAGTATTCTCGCCAGGCGCGCCAGCAGCGACCGATCGTCGCGCGCCAGCCCCGCTCCTGCGCCGCGACGTCCCCCGGTCTCATCGACATCCGCCCAGAAGCTCGAAGAGACGGCCGGGATCGAACTCCCAGAACATCTCCTCGTGCCCGGCGCAGCGCCAGGCCCGCTCGAGCGCGCCGGGGGGACAGGCCGGTGGACAAGGCGTCGCCGCGTCGCAGGCGTCAACGGGATCGACCGGCTCCGGCGGGAAATCGATCTCGAGGGCGGCCGCATTGCGGCCTTCATCGATCACCAGGACCCGCAGGCGCTGGCGACCGAAGGACCGGGCCGGGGATGAACCGAAAACCGGCAGCGGGCGACCCTGGCGCTGCATCAGGCCACGCAGGCGCGATGGCGCGCCAGGCACGGGATGGACTTCGGCTTCGTCGACGAACTCGCATGCGAGGCCCGCGGGCAGCAGCAGGCCGGCGCCGCCGAACAGCACACCGAAGCGTCCCGGCGCCGGCGCGACCGGCCGCGGCTGTGGGCGAGGCCCCGGCGGGCGATCGCGAGCCTGGGGATCGTTCATCCTAGCCGGCATGGCGGCGGGCTCCGAATCCGCTCGTCGGCCCGCCAGAGCGCCGATCGCGGCATGCGCTGCAATCGACGATCAGCGCGGCACTACGCCGGTCCATGGAATCTTCACTCCTGGCTGTCGGCGGGCGCTACTGCCGCCCGGCCGGCCCTCTGGATCCTTCCGGCTCGGACGGCCGGCTCGACGCCGGAGCATACAACGAGATCGGGCGCAGCAATCCGCTGAGATCGTCGATCGCGAGTGTCTTGCGCAGGACCTTGATGACGGCCGCCTCGAGCTTGCGCAGCGTGACCGGCTTGACGAGATAGCTGGAGCAGCCCGCCAGCGCGCCGCGCGCGAGATCGAAGGGTGAGGACCGGCTGGTCAGGATGATCACCGGGATGCCGCGATGCCGGCGCCGGATCTCGCGGGTGAGCTGGTAGCCGTCGATCTCGGGCATGACGACGTCGACGAGCACCAGGTCGTAGCGTATGGCGGCCATCCGTTCGAGGCCCGCGACGGCGCTCGGCACCGCGTCGCAGGCGGCGCCCATCCGCTCGAACGCGAGCGTCAGCTGCCGGCGCACGGTGGGGCTGTCATCGACGACCAGGACCTGGATGCGTGCGCCCGGGGCCGGCAGGTCGGCCGGCGGAAGACCCGCCGTGGCCTGGCGCACGGGAGCATCCCGCGCCGGACCGGCGGCCGCAGCATGGCGCGCCGGAGCCGCCGGCGCCGGCTCCGGCGCCGTGCGGGCCGTTTCGGATCGGCGGCGCGGAAGGTCGTCCGCGGGCGCGGCGAAGCGGCCGACACGATGCGGCAGGCGCGACGAGAATGGCGGCGCGGGCGTCGACGGCGTCGGTGCCGCCTGCCCGGCCGGACCCTGCGTGGATGCCGGTGCCGTCGCCGCCGCGCCGAACCCGCCGGCCGGTCGCATGGCCCGCGCCGGCGGCAGCGGGTTCGCCGCGGGCGCGCGTGCGCCGACCGGCGCCGATGGCCGGGTCGCGGCAGGGGCGGCGACCGTCCCGCCCACCTGGGCGGGCGCCGACTCAGCGCCCTGCCCGTCCGCCATGCTGGCGGCGAACATCGGGGCGCGCACGGGCGCGGCGCCGGCCACCGGTCGCGGACCGGGAGGCTCGACGAGCATCGGTCGGGTATCGGGATCCGCGAGCTCGAGCTCGACGACCCGATTGAGGATCGGCAAGAGCTGCAAGGTGAGTCGGTCGATCGATATCGCGTGGCGGGCGGAGCTGGGCGCGCCGCGCGGCACCGCCGCGACCACCGGGACTTCGGTGCCGAGGCTGCGCATCCGGGCGAGCGCGCGCAGGCCTTCGGCCTCGACGGTATTGACGATGAGGATGTCGACCGCGTCGAAGGAATCGACCGGCACGAACTGGAAGGCGTAGCGGTTGTACTGGCTGTGGCGAAAGACGATCTCGATCAGCCGCGCATCGCGCGGATCCAGCCCCGCCGCCGCCACGCGGTACAGGGGTTTGTCCATCATCGCGTCGAGTCCAGACGCTGTCGACCGGCTGCCCATCGGGGGATTGTGGCCCCGGGGGGGCGCCAATTGAAAGCCTGTTGCAGCCCGGTCGCACGGTGCGCGACTGCCGCGCCGACCGCCGGCCGCAATGGCCGGTCGACCGGTAGGTGCGCATGCTAGGATCGCCCGCAAGGAGCCAGCCCATGAGCGAAGCAGATTATTTCGGGTTCGACACCGTTGCCCTGCATGCGGGCGCGCTGCCCGATCCCGCGACCGGCGCGCGCGCCACCCCGATCCACCTGAGCACCTCGTTCGCCTTTCGCGATTCCGACCAGGCCGCCTCGCTCTTCAACATGGAGCGATCCGGCCATGTCTACAGTCGGATCAGCAATCCGACGGTGGCGGTGCTCGAGGAGCGGATCGCGGCACTCGAGCACGGCGTGGGGGCGATCGCAACCGCCAGCGGCCAGGCCGCCCTTCATCTCGCCATAGCGACCATCGCCGGCGCCGGCTCGCACATCGTGGCCTCACGGGCGCTCTACGGTGGCTCGCACAACCTGCTGCAATACACCCTTTCGCGCTTCGGCATCACCACGACCTTCCTCGATCCGCGCGACATCGATGCCTGGCGCGCCGCGATCCGGCCCGAAACCCGGCTCCTGTTCGGCGAGACCGTCGGCAATCCCGGCCTGGATGTCCTCGACATTCCTTCCGTCTCGGCGATCGCCCATGAAGCCGGCCTGCCCCTGCTGGTCGACGCCACCTTCTCGACGCCCTGGCTGATCAGGCCCTTCGACCATGGCGCCGACCTCGTCTACCACTCGGCCACCAAGTTCCTCTGCGGCCACGGCACGGTGGTCGGGGGGCTGCTGGTCGATTCGGGCGCCTTCGACTGGGACGCCTCGGGCAAGTTCCCGGAGCTCACCGAGCCCTACGAGGGATTCCATGGCATGGTCTTTTCCGAGGAATCGACCGTCGCTCCCTTCCTGCTGCGGGCCCGCCGCGAAGGCCTGCGCGACTTCGGCGCCACCATGAGCCCGATGAACGCGTTCCAGATCCTCCAGGGCATCGAGACGCTGCCCTTGCGCATGGCGCGCCACATCGAGAACACGCGCCGGGTCCTGCACTTCCTGGCCGGGCACGACCAGGTGGCATCGGTCTCGCATCCGGATCTTCCCTCGCACCCCGACCATGAACTCGCGGCACGGCTCATGCCCCGCGGCGCCAGCGCCGTCTTCAGCTTCGAGCTCGCCGGCAACCGCGACGCCGGCCGGCGCTTCGTCGAGAACCTCGGCCTGTTCTCGCACCTCGCCAACGTCGGTGATGCGCGCTCGCTCGTGATCCATCCCGCCTCGACGACCCATTTCCGCATGGACACGGCGGCGCTCGAGGCCGCCGGCATCGGCGAAGGCACCCTGCGCCTGTCGATCGGACTCGAGGATCCCGACGACCTGATCGCCGACCTCAAGGGCGCCTTCCGCGCCGCAGCGAGAGGCTGAAATGTGGATCGACAATCCCGGGCGCAAGCTCTATGCCTACACCGGTGGACGCGCCTTCGATGCGACGCAGCCCACTGTGGTGTTTGTCCACGGCGCGCAGCACGACCATAGCGTCTGGATCCTGCAGACACGGTTCTTCGCGCATCACGGCAAGTCGGTACTGGCCCTCGACCTGCCCGGGCACGGCCGCAGCGAAGGTCCGCTCGACACCAGCGTCGAGGCAATGGCCGACAGCGTCCTCGCCGCCATGACCGCGGCGGGCGTCGAGCGGGCTGCGATCGTCGGCCACAGCATGGGTTCGCTGATCGCCCTCGAATGCGCGGCGCGCGCACCCGCGCGGGTCGATCGCATCGCGCTGCTGGGCGCCGCCTACCCGATGAAGGTTTCCGAGGCCCTGCTCGAGGCGGCGGCCAACGACGAACCCCGGGCCATGGACATGATCAATCGCTGGTCGCACAGCGGGATCAATTTCCGCCCCGGCTCGCCGGCGCCGGGCTTCTCGGTCTACTGGCAGAACCGCCGGCTGATGGCACGGCAGGCGCCGGGCACCCTGCTGTCCGACTTCCGCGCCTGCGACGGCTACGAGGGCGGGACGGCGGCGGCCGCCGCCGTCAAGTGTCCGGTCCTCTTCGTCGTCGGTGGGCGCGACATGATGACGCCGCCCAAGGCAGCGGCCGCGCTTGCCGGGGCGATCGCCGCGGCGCCCGCGGGCATCGAACCGGAGCGGGTGCTCATACCCGGTTGCGGCCACGCCCTGATGAGCGAGAAGCCCGACGAGGTCCTCGCCGCATTGCGCGATTTCCTCTAGCTAGACCGGCAGGCCGGCGTCGTTCCGATGGGCCGACGCCGTGGCGGGATCGCTGCACGGGACGCTGGCGACCCAGCGATCGAGCGGCAGATCGAGCCCGGGCGCCGGCACCCCCTGGAGCGGACCTCCCCAGACGCCGGCGAAAAGATTCGCCAATGTCAGCTCGCGAGCCGGCCGGCTGAGGGACCAGTGTTCCGCCCAGACCGGATCAATATCCGGATCGGCTTCCGCCTCGACCGCCACCATCCGGTCGACATAGCCACGCGACGCGGCCAGCCGCACCGCCCGCTCGGCGCGCGGCGAATCATCGTCGAACGCGGGCAGCCATGACAGCGCCGGCAAGCCCTGGCCTCCGCCCTGCGGCGCGCGCTCGGCCAGCAGGCGGACGATGGCGAGGGCATCGGCAAAAGCTTCGGCCGGACTCGGCACCGGACTCGGTGCGATGTCGTGCGACCAGTAGCGCAGGTTCGAAGCCAGCAGGGCGCCCAGCAGGACGAGCAGCCAGGCCATGAAAAGCCACAGCAGCAGCACCGGCAGGACGCTGAATGCGCCGTAAATGACCGTGTACGTCGAGAAATTGCCGAGATAGCTGCCCAGCGCGTTGCGCAAGGCCTCGACGAGCAGCGTGGTGACAAGCGCCCCGGTGGCGGCTTCGCGCCAGCGCACCGTCGTGTTCGGCACCAGTTTGTAGAGCAGCAGCATGCCGACGCCGGTGGCCAGCCAGGTCAGCGATGCGAACCAGAACCGGCGCGCCGTCTCGTAGTCGCCGCCACCGAGCCACTGGCCCACGAAGATGCCATTGGCGGTGATGCTGGCGCCGATCGCGAGCGGGGCCACCGTCAGCAAGGCCCAGTAGAGCGTCAGCCGCTGCGCCAGCGGCCTGGGCCGGGCGGCGCCCCAGATGCGGTTCAGGGTCCGGTCGATCGTGAGCAGGCAGCCGATCGCGGTCGCGAAGAACACTGCGGCGCCGGCCATCGACAGCCGGCTCGCCTGCGCCGCGAAGCCGTTGACGTACTCCAGCACCGTGTCGCTGATCGCCGACGGGAACAGGTGGTGGGCGAGAAAGCCCTGCAGGGCATCGCGAAACGAATCGAACACCGGCAATGCCGCGAGCACCGAGACCACGATCGAGAAGACCGGCACGATCGCGAGCAGGGAAAGGAAGGCAAGGCTCGCGGCGGTGATCTGCAGGTGCAGCTCCCGGGCCTGGCGCGCCATCCGCAGCAGCAACGTGCCGAGCCGCTGGACGAAGGACTGGACTGGGCTTGGCTCGGCCATGGTCACATATGATACTTTGCGGCTCCTCCGACCCGACCCGGCCTTCCCCGCCTTGCTGCCCTCCTTCCGTATCCTCGCCACCGTCGGCTGCGCTCTCATGGTCGCGCTCGGCATCGCCTGGGAAGCCTGGCTGGCACCGATCCGGCCCGGCGGCTGGATGCTCTCCCTCAAGATGCTGCCGCTCGCGCTGGCGCTGCCCGCGATCGCCCGCGGCAATCGCCGTACCTACCAGTGGTGGTCGATGGGCATCCTGCTGTACTTCACCGAAGCGATCGTGCGCGCGACCAGTGACACCGGCCCGTCGGTGCCGCTGGCGTGGGCGCAGACCGGGCTCGCGGTGTTCACCTACTGCGCGATCCTCGGGCACGCGAGGCAGACCCGCCCGGCCCCGCCCGCCACCGGCAGCGATCGCGAAGGCTAGATCGTGACGGCCGGTTCGCCGACCCGGTTCGTGTCGTGCCCGCCCACCATGTCGAGCGCCCGGGCGATGATGTCCGGGTCGTCGTTGCGCAGCAGCGCCACGTCGCTGAGGCTGCGACGCCAGCGCCGGGCCCCCGGCAGGCCATTGAACAGGCCCAGCATGTGGCGGGTGACGGCACGCAGGGCGACGCCTTCGCGCAGCCGCTCACGCGCGTAGTCGCGCATCGCCATCGCCACTTCCGGGCGCACCGGCGCCGGGCCATCCGCGCCGAAACAGGCGGCGTCGACACCGGCGAGCAGCCAGGGATTCTCGTAGGCGGCCCGGCCCAGCATCACGCCGTCGAGTCCGCGGCTGGCGACGCCCGCCGTCTCCAGCTCGCGCAGGCCACCGTTCAGCACGAAGCGCAGCGCCGGAAAATCGGCCTTCAGCCGATGGACGATCTCGTAGCGCAGGGGCGGAATGGTCCGGTTGTCCTTCGGGCTGAGTCCTTCGAGCCAGGCATTGCGGGCATGGACGATGAAGACCTCGCAGCCGGCCCGCGCCACCGTGCCGACGAAATCCCGGACGAATCCGTAGCTCTCGTTGCGACCGATCCCGATCCGGTGCTTGACCGTCACCGGGACATCGACCGCCTCGCGCATGGCGAGCACGCACTCGGCCACCCGCGCCGGCTCGGCCATCAGGCAGGCGCCGAAGGCGCCCTGCTGCACGCGCTCGCTCGGACAACCGCAGTTCAGGTTGATCTCGTCGTAGCCGTGATCGACGCCGACGCGGGCCGCCGCGGCCAGCTCGGCCGGATCGCTGCCGCCGAGCTGCAGCGCCACCGGATGCTCGGCCGCATCGAAATCGAGCACTCGCGCCCGGTCGCCCAGCAGGACGGCCTTCGTCGAAAGCATCTCGGTATACAGGCGGGCATGGCGACTCAGCAGTCGATGGAAGTACCGGCAATGCCGGTCGGTCAGGTCGACCATCGGGGCGACGCAGAAGGCATGTGCGGAGGGCGGGACCATGGGCCGGATTCTAGTCGAGCCGGTGCGTCGCTCAATCGAGCGGCACGACATCGACCGCGATGTCGTTGGCGTGCTCGCCCGCGGCGATGATCACCCCGTCGATCGGGGCGACATCGGGATAGGCTCGTCCCATGCCGATCCGGATGTGGTCGCTCGAAGCGAACATCGCGTTGGTGGGATCCAGCCCCACCCAGCCCACCTGTGGCCCGCCCCAGGCAGCGACCCAGGCATGCATGGCGTCCGCCCCCTCCAGCCGGACACTGCCCGGCGGCGGAACGGTGCGCAGCAGGCCGCTGACATAGGCGATCGGCAGGCCGATCGCCCGCATGCCGGCGATCATCAGGTGCGCGAAATCCTGGCAGACTCCCGCCCCGCCGCGCATGAACTCGAGCGCGGTCGTGCTCACGCTGGTGGCGCCGGGGGTGTAGCGGAAGTCGGCGTGGATCCGCCGCCCGAGATCGGCCGCCGCCTCGATGACCGGCCGGCCGGCCGGGAAGCTCGGCATCACGTAGTCGACGAGTGCGGCATCGGCCCTCGTCATCGGGCACGGGAACACGAAATGCACCGGCGCCCGGCCCGACAGGTCGGCCAGGCGCGGCACGGCGTCGCGGATCGACTCCCATGCCGGGCTCTGCCCGCACGGTTCGATGGAATGGACACGGATCTTCGCCTCGAACCGGACATCCAGGTGGTCGTGGGGACCGTCGAGCGCGATCATCGCCGTCCGGTTGCCGAAGTGATCGATCTCGGGCCACAGCCCCGAGGGTTCGGGTTCGATCACCATGCCGGCGTCCAGCACCTGCTGGCCGGCATCGCGTTCGGGATCGATGCGCAGCACATGCTTGGCGAAAGGCACGCGCGAGCCGTAGCGATACCCGATCGCCACCCGGACCTCGTACAGTGTCGAGGCGCTCATGCCGCTGCGCCCCTTCCGGATGGCTGCGCCGCATCGCGATCGGAAAAGAAGGAGTCGCCCACGCGCGCCGCGATGGCGTAGAGCGCCGCCACGGTCTCTTCGAGAAAGGCGTCGTCGACCGCCGTCGCGCGGCTCTGCATGAAATGCGCCTGCAGGCGCTCGGCTTCCGCCCCCAGAAAGACCGGCATGTCCCCGCCCGCCCGGACCGCGAGCGCGGCGGCATGCTCGCGGATACGGTCGATCTGGAATGCCACCGAACGCGGGTTGGCGGGATCGAGGACCGCGAGATCGATGACCGTGACGCGCGAGGCATGGATCGAATAGCGCTGGCGATAGGTGATCGAGCTGTCGATCAGCTCGAGCAGGACGTCGCAGCCCAGCGGCGCCATCTCGTTGGCGGCGAAGCGCAGTGCGAACCGGGTGGTCGCGGAGGCCCGCTCGATGCGCCGGCCGGTCTCGAGGAAGCGCCATGCGCTGTGGCGATTCATGTTCTCCTGCGCAAGCCCCGAGAAGGCCGAAACCAGGCGCAGGGACTGGCTGATCCGTTCGGCGAGATCCGACTCGGTCGGGGCCGGACCGCAAGGCGTCGCGACCAGCGCATCGAGATCCCGCAGCGCCCGCCAGCCATCGGGCGAGAATCGGTCGCGCACCCGTGCCGCGGCATTGAAAGCCGGACCGACGATACGCGGCAGCCTGGCGCAGGCCTGCCGGGCAAGCTCCATGGGGCCGGCCTCGGGCTCGACCGCCTCGATGACGCCGAGCTCGGCCATGGCCGCGGCCAGCGCCCCCTGGACCGGCGCGGCCTGGTCGGGTTCGTCGTTCATGCGGCCGATGTAGGCACGCAGCAGCCGCAGGGCCGCGTCGATGCGCTCGACGTTGCGGCCCAGCCAGAAGAAGTTGTCGCCCGCCCGTGATGGCAGGGCTCCGGTGTGGCGCCGAACCGCGGCGTCGTCCTCCTGCGGCAGGAGAGTCTTCGAATCCACCGGTCCGTCGGCGATCACCCAGACATCGGCCGAGAGCCCCCCCGTGCGCAGCGAGATCGCCAGCGGATCCTCGCCGGGTGAAACCCGGCAGAACGCGCCCGGCATCACCTTCCAGCCATCGGGCGTACGGGCCACGAACAGCCGCAGCAGGAACGGATGGGGCTGCAGGCCTTGACCATCCCAGACGGGCATGGTCGACAGCCTCATCATCTCCTGGCCGACGAAATCGATGCCCCGGCGTTCGATGGCCGTCTGCAGGCGGGCGCGCGCCGGCGCATCCAGGTCCGCCACCGGGACCGGTCCCGTCGGCAGCCCCTCCTGCAGGAGAGCGCCATCATGGGCCGGCGCGATGAGGATCGGCTCGAGCCGATCGAGGCCCTCGAGCACCCGCCGCCGCGCCGCCTCCTCGCCGCACCACCAGGTCGCGGCCCCGGGCAGCATCAGCGGGCGGCCCAGCAGGCGCTCGGCGATCCGCGGCAGGAAGGCGAACAGGGCGCGCGACTGCCCAAGGCCGGCGCCCAGCGAATTGGCGATGCTGAGTTCGCCGGCGCGGACCGCCCTGACGAGCCCCGGCACGCCCAGCTGCGAGGTCGAATCCAGGGCCAGCGGATCGGCGGCCGACCCATCGAGGCGACGCCAGAGCACATCGATCGGCTGCAGCCCCTTGACCGTCCTGACATGGGCCCGAGCCTCGCTGACCCTGAGGTCGCTGCCTTCGAGCAGGAGCAGGCCGAGATAGCGGGCGAGATAGGCATGCTCGAAATAGCTCTCGTTCTGGATGCCCGAGGTCAGCAGGCCGATACGGGGGAAATCGCGGCTCCCCATCGCGGCAAGTGCGCTGCGGAACCTGTCGAAGAAATCCGCGAGTCGGTGGACCCGCATGCGATGGAAGACGGCCGTCAGGGAGCGCTCGATCGCCATCCGGTTCTGCAAGGCATAGGCGGCGCCCGAAGGAGCCTGGCTACGGTCTTCGAGCACCCGCCAGCGGCCATCGGGGCCCCGCCCGACATCCACGGCATAGAAGGCGAGGTGCACCTGCTGCCGATCGGGATCGACCATCGGACGCAGGAAATCGGGGCTTCCCGCGACGGCCGCGGCCGGTAGCGCACCCTCGCGCACCAGGGCCTGCGAACCGTGGAGATCGGCGAGGACCGCTTCCAGCACTTCCGCTCGTTCGACCAGGCCCGCGCTGAGCGTGGCCCACTCGGCCGGCGCCATCAGCAGCGGCATGTGTGCGAGTGGCCAGGGCCGCTCGGCCGGCCCGATCTCTTCGTATGTGCGATAGAAGACCCCCGCCTCGTGCATGTAGCGATCAGCACCAGCGAATCGCCGCTCGAGTTCGTCCGGACCGAGGGCGCCCAGCATCTCGAGCAGGCGCCGCCAGTGCGGCAGGGGCCGGGCATCGGGCCCGAGCATCTCGTCGGGAACCCCCGGCAGCGGTCGGTAGGCTTCGAGCAGGAAATCGAAGTCGGCGCCGGGGGCGTACTGCGTGGCAGGCATCCAGGATTCCGCGAATCGACCGCGGCCATCTTACACAGAACCCGCCATCGGGTGCCGCGCCATGGTTGCACCGCAATATCCGCGCTTTCGCCCGGCCTTCCAAGGGGCCCGTCCGGGAAGAGACCGGCGGCCCGGCCCGATGGTTCCGAAATCCCTCGCCGGTCGCCGCCGGGCGTGGCGAAGCGCCACCAACGACCCCGGCAGCCGGCGTGGCATCAGCCATTCGGGTGACTTTACGCCCATCGCGTCCTGCCATAGCGTGATCGTCCCGTTCCCTGGAACAACCGAAAAGAAGGAGACTTCCATGCCAGAAGCCGCGGCCGTGGTATCGCCGACCCAGCCACCGACCCGCCAGTTCCTGCTCGTCGACGACCATCCGATCCTGCGGGACGCGATCAGCCAGACCCTGTCCGACCTGGTTCCCGGCAGCAAGACCGACCTGGCGACATCGATCCAGGAATCCAGGCACCGACTCGCCACCGGCCGACGCTACGACTATGTTCTGCTCGACCTGCAGCTACCCGATTCGGCGGGCTTCGACAGCCTCGTGCGGATGCGCGCGGTGGCGCCCGATACGCCGATCATCGTGGTCTCGGGGGAATCCAGCCGCGACATCATCGTGCGCTGCCTCGAGACGGGGGTGCTCGGCTACATCCCGAAGTCGCTCCAGGCCGACGTCGTTCGCCACGCCCTGCGCCTGGCGATCTCGGGCGAAGTCTATGTCCCCCGCGAAGCGCTGGCGGCCTCCGGCCCCGAGCGCCACCCCAGACCCCCTGCCCCCGATCCCCGCAACCCCCGCGCCCTCGGGCTCACGGCCCGCCAGGTGGATGTCCTGCGGCTGATGATGCAGGGCCTGCCGAACAAGCTGATCTGCCGGGAACTGAAACTGGCCGAAGGCACCGTGAAAGTCCATGTCAGCGCGGTCCTGCGCGCGCTTGCGGCGACCAGCCGCACCCAGGCGGTGATCACCGCACGCGACGTCGGGGTCGAATTCGATCGCTGAGTCGGCCGCCGCGTCCGGAACCTGCCACAGGCCGATACCGGGCGCGGCCCATCGGGCTACTCCAAATTGTCCCGATACCTCCACACAGCAAGCCGAGCGGCCGAATTCGGAACGACGGCCGACCTGGCCGCGACGCGTCGCCCCGCCGGCCGGACGAAGGCTGGTCGCCCGGTCGACGAGCCTCCCGGATCCACCGGGCGAGCCTGAAAGCCGTTCACCGCGACGAGCCACGGCGGCTTGTTGCAACGCAAGAAAACCATCGCCACGACAAGCGCTTTCGGCTGGCCGTCGTCATGCATCGGCGCCGGGCTCCCACGACACAGGCGGCCTGGCACAGGCGACCTGCCCGCCGCTGGCATCCGCCACCCGACCGAGCCCCCGGTGGTACGCTTGGACACCATGAATGGCCGGGCCGCCCCCGTCCGCCTCATCTCCCGCAAGGTGCTCCACCATGGATTCGCGAAAACCCGCCGGCGACCATCGGCTCGAATGCTTCTTCGACATCTCGAGCCCCTGGACCTACCTCTGCTTCCACAACCTGCCGGCGGTCGCCGCCCGCGCCGGCGTCGAGATCCGCTGGCGCCCCATCCTGGTCGGTGGCATCTTCAACACCATCAATCCCACCGTGTATGCCTCGCGGGAACACCCGGTACCGGCCAAGCATGCCTACATGGTCAAGAGCATCGGCGACTGGGCGCGGCTCGCCGGCATCGAGATCCGCTTTCCGCCCAGCGTGTTCCCGGTCAACAGCGTGCGGGTCATGCGCGCCTGCGTCGCCCTCCAGGACGATCCGGCGATGCCGGCTTTCGCCAGGGCGGCGTTCGAGGCCTACTGGAAGTCCGATGTCGATATCTCGAGCGAAGCGGCCTTCATCGACATCTGCAAGGCCAGCGGACTCGATCCGCGCGACATGCTCGAGCGCGCCGGCGGCGAACAGGCACGCGCGGGACTGCGATCGAACACCGACGAACTGATCGGCCGGGGCGGCTTCGGCTCGCCGACGATGTTCGTCGATGGCCATGACATGTACTTCGGCAATGACGCCCTGCCGCTGGTCGAGGCAGCACTGCTGCGCAACGACGGCTCCCGGTGAGCGCCGCCGGCCCGTTGGAGCGCCCTGGCGCGGGCGACCCCCGGCAAGCCTGGATCCTCGGCACCGCCTTCTTCGTCTTCTCGGCATTCTTCTGGGGCATGAACGTGCCGATGACGACGCGCCTGTTCGCGACCTGGGATGCCTGGTTCCTGGCGCCGGCGCGCATCCTGATCGCAGGCATGGTGCTCGCCCTGCTGGTCGTCCTCACGCGTGGGGCGCGCGAGCTCGCCTGGCCGATCATGACGGGCCGGGCCCTGGTGCTGGCATTGCCGCTGGCGGCCTTCTTCGTCTCCTACAACCTGGGCCTGCAGTACTCGAACCCGATCACCGCCGCGGCGGTCATGGCCGGCGCCCCGGTCTACGCCGCCGTGGTCCTGCGGGTGCTCACCGGAGCACGGCTCGAGCGCGGCTTCGCGCCGGCCGCGATACTGACCTGCATCGGCGCCTGGATCGCGGTCCAGGGCCGCCCCGGCGTGTCCGGCGCGGGCTTCGGCTTCGGTGGCGGCGAACTGCTGATCGTGCTCGCCTTCATGTGCTGGAACACCTACTCGATCGGCTCGCAGCGCTGGTTTCCGCCCGACACCGTCCAGTTGCGCCGCACCTACGTGGCCACCCTCGCCTCGCTGCCCTGGCTCGTCATCGCCTGGCTGCTCGCCTGGGGCACGGGCATCGTTTCGGCGCCGCGGCTCGATCCCGACGCCGAGGCGCTCACCCTGCTGCTCGTCACCGCCACCTTCGCGACGGGACTGGCAATCTACAGCTGGAACATGGGCGTGCAACGGGCTGGCCTCGCGGCGGGCTCGCTCTGGCAGAACATGGTGCCGGTCTTCGCGGTCCTCGTCTCGATGCTCTACGGCATCTTTCCGACGACGCAGCAGATCATCGGCGGCGCCATCGTGCTTGGAGGCGTGCTGTACATGCAGTGGCGCCGCGCTGCCTGATCAGGCGGGCGGCGCCAGCAGGCCTTCGAAGACGGGCTTCAGGTACAGGTCCACGAGCCGGTCGCGGTCGGTGATGGCCACCCAGTGATGAAGCTCGGCAATCACGTTGATGCTGCCGCCCAGCAGGTGCGCCGCGATGCCCGAATCGAGGGGACGGATCGAACCGTCCATCATTCCGGCGACGATCAGGTCCCGGATCCGTTCGATCTGCTGGAACATCCGATGGTAGGCCTGCGCCCGGCCATCGAAGGCCGGCAGCGCCCCGAGTGCGCCGATGCGCAGCAGGGGCCCCTTTCCGGATACCTGCATGCACGCGAGTGAGCGCGCCATGGCGCAGGCCTGGTCCCAGCCCGGGGCGGTCAGCGCCTGCGCCTCGGTGGCCGCCCGCCGGATCGCCGTCAGGGTCCGTTCGAAGCAGGCAAGGATCAGGGCGTCCTTGTCCTCGATATGGTGGTAGAACGAACCCTTGGTCACGTTCAGCCGGGCCGAGATCCGGTTCACCGAAGCCCCCCGGTAGCCCTTCTCGTTCAACAGGTGGGTGGCTGCCTGCAGGAATCGGTCACCCGGCGTATCGAGTCCATCGACCAGGGCCCAGTCGCTCCCGGGGCCGTCGCCCACGGGCCAGCGCGAGGCGGGCGAACCCATGCCCCGGAGCAGGATGTCGGCGGCGCGAACCCCGATACGCACATACTGGTCGGGCTCGGCCCGCGTGATCCAGACGCGCAGGATATGGATGGCCGACAGCAGCATGTGGGCGCGCGCATTGAGATCCGCCCGACTCAGCGCAGCGGTCTCGGGGCCGATCAGCAAGCCGCGAATCTCACGGAACATGCCGACATACGCACCCAGCACCTCGGCCCCCACCTTCCCTTCGAGCGTGCGCAGTTCACTGAACACCACCAGCGGCGGGCGCAGGCCGGTCGCGATATCGGCCAGCAGCGCCGCCTGGCCGACCACGCAGGCTTCGATGCGAGCGGCGACCGTCGGCTGGGTGGCGGCGCGGCGAATGCATTCGACCTGTGCCGAGATCGAACGCAGGAAGCAGGCCGACACCAGGTCCTGCTTGCGTCCGTAGTAATAGGTGACGCTGTTGGTGGCAAGGCCGACCCGTTCCGCAATCCCGGCCAGGGTGCCGCCGCCGATGCCGAGCTCATTGAAGGTCAGGGCCGCCGCCGCCAGGATCTCCTCGCGCTTGCGCAGGTAGCGCTCGGTCGGCGCCCCATCGGCCCCGGACGCTTCGGACCACCCGGGCACCGAAGACGCTGCGGGAGACTGCACTGCCTGGCACCGTGAGGTCGGCGCTCTCATGATCGATCCGTTTCGTCCTGCAGCGCCGCAGCGCTGGCATGTACCGGAAGGCGAGCTCAGCCCGGTGCGGGATAGAGGTGGCAGGCGACCGAGCGGGTCTCGTCGAGCTCGACCAGCGGCGGATCGACCTCACGGCACACGGGCATCACCCGGGGGCAGCGGGTATGGAAGCGGCATCCGGCGGGAGGATTCAGCGCACTGGGCACTTCACCACTGACCACCATACGGGGGCGTTCGGCCTCCGCGACCGGATCGGCGACCGGCACCGCCGACATCAGCGCCTGGGTATACGGATGCAGTGGCTCCCGGTAGAGATCGTCGCGACCGGCGATCTCGACGATCCTCCCGAGATACATCACTGCGATCCGGTTGCTGATGTGGCGCACCACCGCGAGGTCGTGCGCAACGAAGATGTAGCTCAGGCCGAGGCGCTCCTGAAGGTCCATCAGCAGGTTGACCACCTGGGCCTGAATCGAGACATCCAGCGCGGACACCGGCTCATCGCAGATGAGCAGGTTCGGCTCCAGCGCGAGCGAACGGGCGATGCCGATGCGCTGGCGCTGGCCGCCGGAGAATTCGTGCGGATAGCGATCCGCCATATAGGGCAACAGGCCCACCGTCGCCAGCATGGCCTCGATGCGCTCGCGCATCTCCGCGTTGCTGCCGGCCAGGCCATGGACCTCGAGCGGCTCGGCGATGATGTCGCGTACCTTCATGCGAGGATTGAGCGAGCCGTAGGGGTCCTGGTAGACCATCTGGACATGCCGGCGAAACGCCTGGAGCCGGCGCTTGTCGTGATGAGTGATGTCCTCGCCTTCGTAGACGATGCGCCCGCGCGTAACCGGCAACATGCGCAGGATCGCCAGCCCGGTGGTCGACTTGCCGCAACCGCTCTCGCCCACCAGGCCGAGGGTTTCGCCGCGGCGCAGGCCGAAGCTCACGCCATCGACCGCCTTGACGGCGCCCGTCTGGCGCCGGATGAAATTGCCGCTCAGGACCGGGAAGTGCACGGCCAGATTCTCGACGCGCAGGATCTCGTCGGGCCGCTGGCCTTCTTCCGCCGCCTGCCGGCTCGCCGTGGCGGGCGTTGATTCCGGAACGATTTCAGTTGCTGACATCGGCAAAGCACGCCTTCAGGTGATCGGGACCCACCGGCTCGAGGGCGGGACGCTCCTGCCGGCAACGCTCGAAGGCCAGTGCGCAGCGCGGCGCGAACGAGCAGCCCTTCGGCAGCGTCGACAGGTCGGGAGGCTGGCCGTCGATCGGCACCAGGCGCTGGCTGGTATCGCTGTCCAGCCGCGGCACCGAGGCCATCAGCCCGCGGGTATAGGGATGCGCAGGACGCCCGTAGAGCTCGCGGGCCGGCGCGCTTTCCACGATGCGGCCGGCGTACATCACCGCCACCTTGTCGGCATAGCGCGCCACCACCCCGAGATCATGGGTGATGAGGATCAGGGAGGCGCCGGTCTCGCGGGTGAGCTCCTTGAGGATGTCGAGGACCTGCGCCTGCACCGTGACGTCGAGCGCGGTGGTGGGCTCGTCGGCGATGATCAGGCGCGGCCTGCAGGCCAGCGCCATGGCGATCATCACGCGCTGGCGCATGCCGCCCGAGAACTGGTGCGGGTAATGCGACAGGCGCTTCGCGGCATCGGGAATCCGCACCCGGGCAAGCAGCTCGGTCGCCATCTCCTGCGCCTGCTTCCAGGGAATGCGCTGGTGCAGGTTGATCGGCTCGGCCACCTGCCGCCCGATCGTGATGCCCGGATTGAGCGAGGACATCGGCTCCTGGAAGATCATGGCGATCCGGTTGCCCCGGATCGCGCGCATGCCGGCGTCGTCCAGACGAAGCAGATCCTGTCCGTCGAACAGGATCTGCCCGCTGGCGATCTCCCCCGGCGGATTCGGGATCAGGCGCAGGATCGAGAGCGCGGTGACGCTCTTGCCCGAGCCCGATTCCCCGACGATCGCCAGGGTCTCGCCGCTGGCCAGGTCGAACGAGACCCGGTCGACGGCGGTGACCATGCCACGGTCGGTGCGGAATCGCGTGGTGAGATCCCGCACCTCGAGGACCGGGGTGCCCATGTGCTCAGTGCCCCATCTTCTTCTTGAGCTCCTGGTCGATCCAGATGCGCGAGTAGATCGGACCCGGCCGGACCGCCCCGGCGCGCAGTTCGCCGGCATAGTTCTTCACCCACGGCCACCAGGCAGAGTACTGATAGGGGGTCGGCAGCCAGATGTAGGGCGCTGCGTCGACGAGGTCGCGGGTCAGCTGCTTGATGATCTCCTGACGCTTGGCCTCGTCACGCTCCTCGTAGGCCTGCTGGACCCGCGCATCGATCTCGGGGTCGGCCCACATCGACGGATTCCAGGTCTGCTTCGACACGAAGCTCTTGCGGATCGTCGTGGTGGGGTTGGTGTGGCCGTTGTTCATGAAGTACCCCGCCGCATGCGTCTTGCTGGTCATGGCGGACAGGAAGGCGGCGTACTCCATCGGCTGGATCTCGATCTTCACTCCAACCTGCTCGAGATAGGCGGCCACCAGCGGCAGCAGCTCCATGTGGTCCGGGTTACAGGCGCAGACCTGCGTCTTGAAGCTGAATCCCTTGGGATAGCCGGCTTCGGCGAGCAGCTTCTTCGCCTTCTCGGGGTCGTACTCGAAGAGCTCCTTCACCGAATCCGGCATCTCTTCCAGCGGCTCGAAGTAGCCGATGTAATCGATGTGCTGCGGATAGGCGAAGAGCTCCGCGTTGCCGTTGTAGAAGGCCTCGACGATCTCCTGCTTGTTGACCGCCATGTTGAGCGCGCGCCGCACCCGGATATCATCGAAGGGCTCGGTATCGACCCGCATCGACAGGAAGGTACCGGTCGTCGCGAGCCAGCGCGACCACTGCAGATCCGGCACGCTCCGCTTCAGTTCCTCGACGGCACTCCAGCGCACCGACTCGAGCATGTCGATCTGGCCCGATCGCAGGGCGGCATGCTGGGTGGATTCGTCCTTGATGGTGCGGGTGACCAGCTTGTCGACGAAGGGCAGCTGGTACTCCTGGCCACCGATCTCGACCTTGTCCCAGTAGCCCGGATTCTTCTCGTAGGTGACCGAGTTGCCCTGCACGAAGTCGGTGAGCATGAAGGGCCCCGAGCCGTTCACGTTCTTCCAGTTGGTGGCGCCGGCATCCGCGACTTCCTTCGGATAGATCGCCGAGTAGTAGCCCCAGCCGAAGCGGTAGTCCCATTCCGAGAAGAAGTTCTTGAAGGTGAACACCACCGTGTGCTTGTCGGTCGCCTCGACCTTCTCGATATGGTCGAAGTAGGTGGGGATCTTCTTGGGGCTGGTATCGAGCCGGGTGTAGCTGAACACGACGTCATCGGCGACCAGCTCGCGGGATTCCATCACCCCTTCCTTGGCCGGGAACATGATGCCTTCGCGCAGCTTGATCTCCAGGCGCAGCGGGTCTTCCTTCCACTCCCAGGATTCGGCGAGCTCGCCGCGGATCGCATCCGAGGGCAGCCAGGCGTCGGCGAAGAAGGAATGCTTGCCGCCGCGACGCTTGGACTTGGTGAGGTCGGCCGCGAACAGCTGCTCATAGATCTGGCCCGAGTCCTGGTTGATCTTCCAGTTCCAGTCGGCCGGATCCCAGGTCAGCACGCTCAGGGTCGGGTTCACCGTGGTCGTCGTCAGGGTACCGCCATACTGGGGCTTCTCCTGGGCCGTCGCGGGCAGCGCAGCGGCAAGCGCCAGGGCCATCGCGCTCGCGACCCCGAGCGCTCCCTTGTACATTCTCTTCGCCATGATCTGGTCGTCTCCTCTTGTGGATTGAAGGCAGGTCATCCGGACGGCTCAGGCGGCCGACCGGAGCATCATCGTGATCCGCGCATGCGCGGATCCAGCAGGTCGCGCAATGCGTCGCCAAGGACATTGGTCGCGTACACGACCAGGGTGAGGCACAGGCCCGGGACGATCACCAGCCAGGGCCCCTGGAACATGTAGGTACGGCTGCTGCCCGAGAGCATGCCGCCCCAGGTGGGCGCCGGCGGCGGCACGCCCAGGCCCAGGAAGGCGAGGCCCGATTCCACCAGGATGACGGTGCCAACGCGCAGGGTGAAGAGCACGATCACCGGCGCCATCACGTTGGGCAGGATGTGCCGCCACAGGATGCGCCAGGTGGATGCGCCGATCGACTGCGCCGCATGGACATACATGTTCTCGCGCACCGACATCACCGCGCTGCGGATGATCCGCGAGCCGGCGATGCCGAAGAGCAGCCCGAGGGTGCCGATGATCTGCGGCATGCCCGGGCCGAGCACCGAGACCACCACGATCAGGATGACGAGGTCCGGGAAGCTCATCCAGGCGTCGACCCCGCGCTGGGTGACCATGTCGGTCCGCCCGCCGGCATAACCGCTCACGATGCCGATCACCACCGAGATGACGGTGGCGAGCGCCGCCGCCGAGAGCCCGATGATCACCGACAGCTGGGCACCGTGGATGGTGCGCGAGAGCATGTCGCGACCGAGGTGGTCGGTGCCGAAGGGAAACTGCCATGACGGCGGCTTGAGCCGGTTGATCGGGCTGATCTGGTTCATCCCGTAGGGCGCGATCAGGTCGGCGAACACCCCGCAGAACAGGAACACCAGGAACACGATCGCGCCGAAAGCCCCCAGGGGTTTCTCGCGGAACAGGCGGAGCACGAAGGCAAGGAACGCGTTCGGGCGCCGTGCCGGAACCATGTCGCTCGGTACCGCGGCCATCAACTCGTCCTCACCTTGGGATCGAACAGACCGTAGGTCAGGTCGACCACCAGGTTGATCAGCATCACCGCGATACCGACGATGAGGAACACGCCGGTGATGATCGGGTAGTCGCGCTGGTTGACCGCATCGAGCAGGAGCAGCCCCATGCCCGGAATCACGAAGATCTGCTCGATGATGATGGCGCCGCCGATCAGCAGCGGCGCCATCAGCCCGATGAGGGTGATCACCGGAATCAGCGCATTGCGCAGCGCATGCCGGACCACCACCAGCCATTCGCCCAGGCCCTTGGCCCAAGCGGTGCGGATATAGTCCTGGCGCAGCACCTCGAGCATCATGGTGCGCATCATGCGCATCGTGATCGCCGACAGGGACGTACCCAGGATAATGGCCGGCAGGAGCATCTGCTTGAGATTGCGCACCGGATCCTCGGTGAAGCGCACGAAGCTCACATCAGGCGCCCAGCCCCACCAGATCGAGGGCAGCACCATCGCCATCGTCCCCAGCCAGAAGCTCGGGACCGCCAGCATGAGGATCGCCGCCGAGCGGGTGATGTAGTCACCGGCGGTATCCTGGCGAATCGCCGAATAGACCCCCACCGGAATCGCGACCAGGAGCCCGATCAGCAGGGCGAGGAAGCCGAGCTCGAAGGTGACGGGCAGGCGTTGCAGCAGGAGCTCGCGCACCGGCGTGCTGTGCCACAGCGACTGCCCGAAATCGGCATGCAGGACAATGCCGCTGATCCAGTCGAAGTACTGGGTGACCATGGGCTTGTCCAGGCCCAGCGCGGTGACCAGCTGGTCACGCGAGAACTGGTCGGCCGCGACGTCGTTCTGGCTCAGCATCAGGTCGATGACGTCGCCCGGGATCAGGCGGATGCTGGCGAAGACGATCAGGCTGGCGAAGAACAGCGTGGGCAGGAGCGCCAGCAGGCGGCGAACGATGTAGGCATTCATCGGGGGTTCGTTCCGAGCGCAGCGGCGGTATCGCCAGCGCCCCGCGAAAGCGGCTTCCGGGAACATACCCCTTGTTCGATTCCGATCCCCAGTGCCTGCATGGATCTGCTGTCTCCTTTCGGGCCCCTGTGCGAATCCATGGCTCGCGGCTCCGATGGTTGACGGAGAATAACATCGGACACCGAACGGTCAATACCTGATCGGGATCGCGAACTACGGGATTTCCGAGAGTTCAATCGGGCATACCGAGTTTTCGAAACACGAGCTTGCCGAAGGACCCGCCACATGTCCGCGGCGGGCCGGATCTGATATCTTTCCGAACATATCCGGCATGCTGACCGGACCTCGGAGACAAGCCCCATGGATCGCCCGCCCCTGCTCAATTTCGACGGCACCCCCTTCCCGTTTCGCTCGATGGACGAAGCGACCGCCATGCTGGCCGACCCGGGAAGCCCGTTCGAGATGACCGAGGTGGAAGTCCGCGGCCAGCGTCTGCGCGCCTGGACCGCCGGGCCGGCGAACCTGCGCGATGTGTTCGTCACCGGGCGAGCCTATGGCGACCGGATCTTCCTGGTCCATGAGGACGAACGCGTCGACTTCGAGGCCTTCGCGCGCGCCACCCTGGCGCTTGCCGCCGAACTGCGCGCCCACGGCATCCGCAAGGGCGACCGGGTCGCGATCGCGATGCGCAACCTGCCGGAGTTTCCGGTCGCGTTCTTCGCCAGCGTCATCGTCGGCGCCATCGCCACGCCCCTCAATGCCTGGTGGACCGGCCCCGAACTCGAGTACGCCCTGGTCGACTGCGGCGCGAGGTTCGCGGTGGTCGATGCCGAGCGACTCGAACGGATCCTGCCGCATCTGCCGGCCTGCACCGAGCTCGAACGGGTCCATGTCTGCCGCGGCGAAGCCCCGCCGGCCGATCCCCGCTGCGCCGTTCTCGAGGAACTGATCGGCCGGCCCCCGGAATGGCATCGCCTGCCGGCGGGAACGGTCCCGGATGTTCCGCTCGAGCCCGAGGACGATGCCACGATCTTCTACACCTCCGGCACGACCGGCAAACCCAAGGGCGCCGTGGGCACCCATCGCAACTCGGTGTGTACCACCCTGTCGGCTGGCTACAGCGCCGCGCGCGCACTGCTGCGCCGTGGCGAACCCCTGCCCGACCCGGCGACCCGGCCGCAACGATCGACCCTGCTCTCGATCCCCTACTTCCATACCACGGGCTGCCAGGCGGTGCTCTGCGCGACGCTCTACAACGGCGGCAAGCTGGTGACCATGCGTCGCTGGGACGTCGAGCGGGCCATGGCCCTGATCGAATCCGAACGCATCAACTCCGCCGGCGGGGTGCCTACCATTGCCTGGCAGATCCTCGAGCACCCGCGCCGGGCGCAGTACGACCTGTCCAGCATCGAGAGCATTTCGTATGGCGGCGCGCCAGCGGCCTCGGAACTGGTCCGGCGGATCACGACCACGTTCGCCGGCACGACCCCCGGCACCGGCTGGGGAATGACCGAGACATCGGCCACCTTCACTTCGACCAGCGCCGAGGACTACGCCCTGCGCCCGGATTCCTGCGGGGTTCCACTGCCGGTGTGCGATGTCCGCATCGCCGACGACTTCGGGCAGCCGCTGCCGGTGGGCGAGATCGGCGAAGTGCTCGCGCGCGGGCCCAATGTGGTTCGCGGCTACTGGAACAAGCCGCGGGAAACCGCCGACACCTTCGTCGATGGCTGGGTGCGCACCGGAGACCTCGGCCGGGTCGACGAGGAGGGCTACCTCTACATCGTCGATCGCAAGAAGGACATGCTGATCCGCGGCGGCGAGAACATCTATTGCGCCGAAGTCGAAGCGGCCCTCTACGAGCATCCGGCCGTGATGGATGCCGCCGTGGTCGGCGTCGAGCATCCCACGCTCGGCGAGGAGCCGGCGGCCGTCGTGGCCCTCAGCGCCGGAGCCGAGGCCACCGAGGCCGAATTGCAGGCCTTCGTCGCCACCCGCCTGGCCGCCTTCAAGGTGCCGGTTCGGATCGCCATCGCCGCCGAGCTCCTGCCCCGCAACCCGAACGGCAAGCTGATGAAACCGGCGATCCGACGGATCCTGGCCGAAACCGGCTGAGCCCGGGCACCGCTTCGATCAGGCGCCGCGCATCGCCCGCGGCGCGGATGTCGACGCGGGACCGATGCCGGAGATCGCATCGGTCAGGGCGCCTGCCAGCGCGTCGGGCGCCACCGGCTTCAGCAGCACGACCACCGGCAGTTCCGACGCCCGCTGCACCTCGTCCGCATGTCCTGTCATCAGGACCACGCCGAGGCCGGGATACTCCGCGATCGCCCGGCGCGCGAGATCGAGGCCGTTGAGCCGGCCCGGCATGACGATATCGGAGAGCATCGCATCGAACTCCCCGGCTCGTGTGGCGAGCAGCGATTCGGCTTCCTCGGCGCTGCCGACATGCTCGATGCGGCATTCCAGCGATTCGAGCAGCGGGATCGTCGCCTGGGCGAGCGCGTGGTTGTCCTCGACCAGCAGGACCCGCAGGCCGCGCAGGACGGCGACGCGGCGCTCGCGATCCGCGAGCACCGACTGGCCCTCGGCCGAAGGGAAGTACATCCGCACCGTGGTGCCGACGCCCGGGCTGCTCTCCACGGTGGCGGTGCCGCCGGACTGGACGCAGAATCCGTATATCTGGCTCAGGCCCAGCCCGGTTCCCTTGCCGATCGCCTTGGTGGTGTAGAACGGCTCGAATACGCGATCCAGATGCTCGGCGGCAATGCCGTTGCCGGAGTCCGAGAACGCGAGCATCACCATCGGCGTATCGACGTCCGGGCATTCGCCCGGCGTCGCATTGCGCACCCGGATCTGGATCCGGCCGCCTTCGGGCATCGCATCGCGCGAGTTCACCGCCAGGTTGATGAAGGCGAGCTCGAGTTCGGACGGATCGGCATGGATCGGTGCCGTGCCCTCGTCGATGCGGAACTGCACCGAGACCCGGCTGCCGGTGGTGGCCCGGACCAGTTGCAGCAGGGCCTCCTTGCGCTCGGCGAGATCGAGCACCTGCAGGCTGAGCGGCTGCCGACGCGAGAACGCGAGCAGTCGCCGGGTCAGCTGGCCGCCCGCGGTGACCGAGCGCTCGATCGCATCGATCTGCGGCTGCCGCTCCAGCTCCGGCCTGAGGCGCTTGAGGATGTGCAGGCTGTTGCCGATGACCATCAGCAGGTTGTTGACATCGTGCGCCACGCCGCCCGTCATCCGCCCGAGCGCCTCGAGTTTCTGGACCTCGCGCAGGGCGCCTTCGACCTGCGCCCGGTGCTCCGCCTCCGCCTTGAGCTGCTGGACCGCGGAGATTTCGCGTCGTGTGCGCACCAGCGCGATCCAGGCGACCGCCATCAGCCCGAAGGCAATCGGGAAGGTGAACGCCGCCAGTACGCCGACATCGCGATACCAGCCGGCCAGGATGCTCGCATGATCGACGGTGCAGGTCGCATAGAGCGGATAGCCACTGACCTTCTGGAAGGCCACCAGGCGACGGCCGTGCTCCGGCGTCGCCTGCAGATCCAGCACCCCGCTGTCTCTCGAGGCGGACATCGGCGCGAACATCGCACTGCCGTCGGAGATGCGGGTCCACGGCCCGGAAGGGGCCGGCCATCGCGCCAGTACCCGGCCGTCATCGCGCAACAGGCCGAACCCGATGCCCTCGTCGGGCAGCGCCAGGGTGCCGTAGAAATCCGTCAGGGATTCGGGATAGATCGTGGCCGTCGCGATGCCGGCAAACCGCCCGTCGGACAGGATACGCGCCCGTCCCAGCGCCAGGGCGTAGGCATCGAGCGTGTTCGGCGTGCTGTCCGGCCAGCCGATGAAGGTTTCGTCCGGATGGCTTCGCAGCCACTCGAAGCTGCTCTGGTCGCCCATGCTCGCCTCGGGATCGGCCGGAAACTCCCTGCTGTGGGCCAGCGCCTGCCCGGTCTCGCTCCACAAGGCGACATGCTGGATCTGGGAGCTCGAACCCGTGATCCAGACGAGCCGGTCGTGGATCGCGCGCTCGCCCTTGCGGATCTCGGCCGGACTGAAATCGCCGGCGACTTCCAGCGTGCGTACCAGCGCCGACTCGTTGATCTCGATCGCCCGCATGACGTATTCCTCGACCGCCCGGACCGAACGCACCGCCCGTTCGCCCGCGGCCGAGAAGGCCCGGTCGTAGCTGAATGCCGCGGCGATCGCGAAGAGCAGCGCCGGCAACAACAGCGCGACCCAGATCGTCAGGCGCAGGGTCCGGGTGGTCGCGCCATCGGCGAGCGAATCCGCCATCGGCGCCGCAGCGCCACGTCGATCGGCGAAGCGCGCCGCGGCCACCGCGACCACGGTCGCCGTCGGAACGAACACCAGGGTCTGGATCCAGGTCGCCGATGCCGCCGGCGCCAGGCCGGGAAGCAGGATCCACACCGTCGCAGTCGTCATCGTCGCCAGCGCCGGACCGGCTCCGATCAGCAGGCCGACAAGCGCCACCGCCGGATAGGCGAACAGGTACGGCAAGGCATCCCCGACGATGCTGCCGTCGAGCAGCACGCGCAAGGCCATCGCCGCCGCACCGAGGATGACTGCAAGGATCCAATGGAGGATGTCGACGGAGCGCCCTCGCGCACGCGCCGCCTCCCGTCCTGGAACTGCGACCAATGAGCGGCCCCCAGGGTTTGCGAGGCGAACATCATAACGGACCGGGCCCGAGGCCCCGGGTTTGACAAGGTCGAAAGCCCCTGCCTACCCTTTCCCTGGAAACCGCGCCCGCGCGTATCGCGGGCTGTCGCGACCTTGCGAGGCCTTGCCGTGAACCCCCTGATCGACCGGCTGCTCGCCGAGCACCGCAACCTGTTCCGCCTCGTCGAGTGGCTCGGACAGAACCGCGCCCTGCGCGCCGAGCCCTTCGCCCCGGACATCTCCCTGATGGTGGACGCGCTGGTCTACCTGACGCGCTTTCCCGACGTCACCCATCATCCCATCGAGGATCGCATCGCCGAGTGCCTGCTTGCCCGCAACGCGCTCGATCCGGAACACGTCAGGGAGCTCGAGGAGCAGCATGCGCAGCTCACGCGCGACGGGCTCGTCCTGCTGAGCGACCTCGAAGGCGCGGTGCGCGAGGAATCCATGGCTCCCGATCTCGCGGTGGCGAGCGCCCGGCTCTACGCCGAGCGACTGCGCCACAACATGGTGTTCGAGGAGCTGACCCTGTTTCCGGCGGCCCAGCGCCATCTCGATGCCGAGGACTGGCGCGCCATCGTCCCGACCGCGGACACCACGCCGCCCGATCCGCTGTTTCGGGAGGACGTCGAAAAGCGCTTCGTGCAGCTGCACCAGGCCATCATCGCGCAGGCGGGCTGCGGCTGCTGAGCCGGTGCGCCCGCAGCCACGGCGCACTTCACTTTACAAGACAAGGCCTCCTCTTTATACTTGCGGGCTTGCTTGGGGGTATAGCTCAGCTGGGAGAGCGCTTGCATGGCATGCAAGAGGTCAGCGGTTCGATCCCGCTTACCTCCACCAGCACTTTTCAGGCCGGCGGCAACGCTTGTGCCTGGATCGGAAGTTCACACGGGTCCCGTTCGTCTAGAGGCCTAGGACACTACCCTTTCACGGTAGGTACAGGGGTTCGAATCCCCTACGGGACGCCACAGCTTCACGCAACGTGGAGCATCGGCATCATGCGCTTTCGGGTCTTCGGACCGCAACACTGCTTGCTGCACTGCTCCGCCGCTTGCCTGCCATACCTTCCAACGGACTCGCCCGATGACCGCGAAGCTCATTGATGGCGCTGCCCTGGCGCGCTCGATCCGCCAGCAATGCGCCGCGCGCGCCAGGGTCCTCGTCGAGGCGGGCCGCCAGCCCGGCCTCGCGGTAATCCTGGTCGGCGACTCGCCCGCCTCCGCCGTCTACGTCCGCCACAAGGTGAACGACTGCAAGGAAGCGGGGATCCGTTCCGTGCTGGACCACCTGCCGGTCGACACCACCGAGGACGCCCTGCTGGCGCGGGTCCGCGAGCTGAACGAGGATCCCTCGATCGACGGCATCCTGGTGCAGCTGCCCCTGCCGAAGCAGATCTCCGAGCAGCGGGTCATCGCCACCATCGCCCCCCACAAGGACGTCGACGGCTTCCATGTCGCCAACGCCGGCGCCCTCATGACCGGCGCGACCGGCTTTCTGCCCTGCACGCCCTATGGCGTGATGAAGCTCCTGGAATCCGCCGGGGTTCCCCTGGCCGGCGCCGAGGCGGTCGTGGTCGGACGCAGCAACATCGTCGGCAAGCCCCAGGCGATGCTCCTCTTGCAGTCCGACGCCACCGTCACCATCTGTCACAGCAGGACCCGGGATCTCGCCGAACATACCCGCCGGGCCGATGTGCTGGTCGCGGCGGTGGGCCGCGCGAAGATGATCACCGCCGACATGGTCAAGCGTGGCGCGACGATCATCGACGTGGGCATGAACCGCGACGAGAACGGCAGGCTCTGCGGCGATGTCGACTTCGCATCGGTTGCCGAAGTCGCCGGCGCGATCACCCCGGTTCCGGGCGGAGTCGGACCGATGACCCGCGCCATGCTGCTGGTGAACACCCTGGAAGCCGCCGAACGCGCCAGCGCCGGCGGTCCCTGACGGCCACGACGCCCACGCCGCCGGGCGTTGCGGCCTGCTCCCATCGAACAGGCCAACATGACGACTGACAATCCCCTCCTCGACTTCTCCACCCTGCCCCGTTTCGACCGGATCGAGCCCGCCCACATCGCGCCGGCGCTCGATGTCCTGCTGGCCGAGGCCCGCGCGGCCCTCGAGGCGGTCGTCGATCCCGCGGCGCCGCCCACCTGGGCCAACGTCGTGGTGCCGCTGGAGGACGCCACCGAGAAGCTCGGCCGGGCATGGGGCGTCGTCGGGCACCTGAACTCGGTGGCCGACAGCCCGCCGCTGCGCGAGGCCTACAACGCCAACCTGCCGCGCATGACCCAGTTCTGGACCGAACTGTCGCAGGACACCCGGCTCTTCGATCGCTACAAGGCTCTGCGCACGGGCCCGGAATTCGAGTGCCTCGATGCCGCGCAACGCAAGATCCTCGAGAACGCGCTGCGCGACTTTCGCCTGGGCGGCGCCGAACTCGTCTCGCCGGCGCGCGAGCGCTTCGCCGAGATCCAGGACCGGGCAGCCGCGCTTTCCCAGAAGTTCTCGGAGAACGTGCTCGACGCCACCAACGCCTACGAGCTGGTGTTCGAGTCGGCCGATGCGCTCGCCGGCCTGCCCGCCGATGCGATCGAAGCGGCCCGGGCAAGCGCCGAGCAGGCCGGCAAGCAGGGCTACCGGATATCCCTGCAGTTCCCCTCCTACCTGCCGGTGATGCAGTACGCGCTCGACCGTGGACTGCGCGAAACCCTCTACCGGGCCTACGCGACACGCGCGAGCGAGCATCCCTCGGCCCCCGCCGATACCGAAGGAATCGCGAAGCTCGACAACGGACCGGTCATCACCGAGATCCTGCGGCTGCGCCACGAGGAAGCCGAACTGCTCGGCTACCGGGATTTCGCCGAGGTCTCGCTGGTCCCGAAGATGGCGGAGTCCCCCGCCGAGGTGATCGACTTCCTGCGCGACCTCGCCCGTCGCGCGCATCCCTTCGGCGAGCGCGACCTCGCCGAGCTCTCGGGTTTCGCACGAGAGCGCCTCGGTATCGAATCGCTGCAGCCCTGGGACATCGCCTTCGCTTCGGAGAAGCTCAAGGAAGAGCGCTATTCGTTCTCGGACCAGCAGGTCAAGCAGTACTTCCAGCTGCCGCGGGTGCTCGAAGGCCTCTTCGGCATCGTGCGCCGGCTGTTCGGCGTCGAGATCCTCGCCGATGAGACCCCCGCCTGGCACCCGGATGTCCAGTTCTACCGTGTCGAGCGCGATGGCGCGGCCATCGGGCATTTCTATCTCGATCCCTATGCGCGCGCCTCCAAGCGTCCGGGCGCATGGATGGACGACGCCCGCGGCCGACGCCGACTCGCCACCGCAGTGCAGACCCCGGTGGCCTACCTGGTGTGCAACTTCCAGCCACCGGTCGGTGGCCGGCCGGCGCTGCTCACGCATGACGACGCCACCACCCTGTTCCACGAATTCGGCCACGGCCTGCACCACCTGCTCACCCGGGTCGACGAGCTCGGGGTATCCGGCATCTCCGGTGTCGAATGGGATGCGGTCGAACTGCCCAGCCAGTTCATGGAGAACTTCTGCTGGGAATGGGACAACCTGCGGACGATGACCGCCCATGTCGAATCGGGCGAGCCGCTGCCGCGCGAACTCTTCGAGCGGATGCTCGCCGCGAAGAACTTCCAGGCCGGCATGGGCACCCTGCGGCAGATCGAGTTCTCGCTATTCGACATGCAGCTCCATGCGGAGCGGATTGCCGACGGCCAGCAGGTGCAGGCCGTGCTCGATGCGGTGCGCAAGGAGGTCGCCGTGGTTCCGGCGCCGGCCTGGAACCGCTTCCAGAACAGCTTCTCGCACATCTTCGCCGGCGGCTACGCGGCCGGCTACTACAGCTACAAGTGGGCCGAGGTCCTGTCCGCGGACGCCTACGCCGCCTTCGAGGAAGCCGCCAGCGCGGCGGAGCCGGAACAGGCGATCGCGCAGGCGGGCCGGCGCTTTCTCGCGGAGATCCTCGCCGTCGGGGGCAGCCGTCCGGCGATCGAATCCTTCCGTGCCTTCCGCGGGCGCGACCCGAGCCTGGACGCCCTGCTGCGCCACAGCGGCATGGTCGAGGAGGCCTGATCGCGTCAGAACACCAGCGAACCCGTGAGCAGGCCGGCAACGAGCAGGACAAGCAGGATAGCGAGCGCGATATAGAAGAGGATCTTCGCGATCCCCGCGGCGCCCGATGCGATCCCGGTGAAGCCGAGCAAGCCGGCGACGACCGAGATGACGAAGAAGATCAGTGCCCATTTCAGCATATGGCCTCCGGATTGCGCGACGCCGATCGGTCGCGCCAGCCCGATCTTCGCAAACTGCGTGCCCGCGGGCCGGGGCTGACCGTCCGTCGCCCGGGAGATCGCGCTCGAGCCACGGGCAGTCGGGCCCGGGTGGCGCCTGGGCCAGAATCGCGCGAGAACCCATCTGTCGGAGTCGTCGATGTCCAGAGCCCGCAAGATCGTCGGAGTGGTCGTGGCAACATTTGCGCTGGCCGCCAGCGGATCCGCCCTCGCCCAGTCGACCTTCAAATGGGTCGACGCCCAGGGCCGGACCCACTACGGTGACCGGCCGCCACCGACCGGCGCCGTCGAACTGTCCGCTGCGCGGGCCAATGCCGCCGAGAGCCAGGCTGGCCTTCCCGTCGCGCTGGGCCGGGTCGCCAGCAGCTATCCGGTGGTCCTCTACGTCACCGACGACTGCAATCCCTGCGCGATCGGCCGCAAGCTGCTCGAGGACCGCGGCGTGCCCTACGCCGAGAGGAAGGTGAGCGCGCTCGAGGATGTCGATGCCCTCAAGCGACTCGGATTCTCGGAGATCGGCTTTCCCGCGATCAGCGTCGGGCGCGAGCGCAGCACCGGCTTCGACGACCGGGCCTGGAACCGCCTGCTCGATGCCGCCGGCTATCCCGCCGAATCCATGCTTCCCCCGGGCTGGCGCGCACCCGCTCCCACCGCGCTCGCGCCGGCCACGGCGCGTCCGGGCGAACTGGCGATGGATGCGAGCGCAGCCGACGATCCTTCGCGGATCCTGCAGGCGCCCAGCATGACCCGCACCACCTCGCGACCGACAGCGGTCCGTGACGATACCGGCTTCCGCTTTTAGCCCGCCGCGAACCTGAACGGCACCAGCGACTCCGCATCGCTGTCGGCCAGCATGTCCCTGCCCGCTGGCGGAAAGGCACGCTGCACACAGTCGGGACGGGGACAGACCCGGCAGCCCGGCCCGATCGGCACGACGTCCTGCGGATCATCGATGTCGATGCCGTCGGCATAGACGAGCTCCCGGGCCTGCGACAGCTCGCAGCCCAGGCCGATCGCGAAGGACTTGCGCGGTGTGCGCCAGGCGCCGCCTCCCCGCCCGACCGTGCGCGCGATCCCGAAGAAACGGGTGCCGTCGGGCATCTCCACGACCTGGGTCAGGACCCGGCCCGGCAGGGCGAAGGCCTCGTGCACATGCCAGAGCGGGCAGGCGCCGCCGTGGCGAGCGAAATGGAAATTGGTGGCGCTCTGGCGCTTGGAGATGTTCCCGGCCTGGTCGAGGCGCACGAAATAGAAGGGAACGCTGCGCTCGCCCGGACGCTGCAGGGTGGACAGCCGGTGGCAGATCGTCTCGAACCCCACCTGGAAGCCGTGCTGGAGCCGCTCGACGTCGTAGCGCGCCTGCCTGGCCGCGGCCAGGAACTCCGCATAGGGCAACAGCAGCGCACCGGCGAAGTAATGCGCCAGCGCCTGGCGGGCAAGCCCGAGGGTAGCGGGATCGGTAAAGCCCGCTTCCCGGATCTCGGCCTCCATCTCGTCGCGATGCACCAGCAGCGCGTACTGGGTCGAAAGCTGGAAGGCGCGTTGCGCATCGCTCAGCTGCGGTGCGATCGCAAGCCGCCTGCGGGCGGGTTCG
>Ga0172382_10000220_pt1 | contig 104344 bp, 129 predicted proteins | sample Leawel138RmetaG_FD_122245 | JGI IMG/M metagenome (GOLD analysis project Ga0172382, IMG submission 122245) | Leachate microbial communities from a municipal landfill in Southern Ontario, Canada - Leachate well 138R metaG | ecosystem: Engineered > Solid waste > Landfill > Unclassified | place... | reverse complement strand
CATCGTGCGCCAGTACATCGAGCAGCAGCAGACACCGCACTGAGAGGCAAAGGCAAGGACGGCTACGCCGTCCGCGCTATCCTTCCCCGCCCTGAACGGCGGGGCTTGTCGCGCACCGGGTCATCAAAGTGGCAGGCCGGGCTGCGCGCCGGCAACCCGGCGCCTCGCCGTTTCCACGGCCTCGCTATCCTGGTCGATTCCGACGAACCCGAAGCCAAGTTCGACGGCTGCCTTGCCTGTCGTGCCGCTACCGCACCACGGATCCAGTACCTCGCCACCGGGTGGGGTGACCAGACTGCAAAGCCAACGCATCAAAGCAAGCGGCTTGACGGTCGGATGCAGGTTCGGGCCATCCGCATTGCGCTCCTGTGCTGTGGGCTTGGCACAGTAGAAAAACCTGGCCGCACTGCCTACATCACCACGGGCCTGTAGATCCATCGGCTTGCGAACACCGTTGAATACGCGGCCACCGGTTTGCGTGGTCTGGTGACTGGCCTTGGTGTCGCTGCTGGCCCCGGGTGCATCTGGGAAGGCATCCAGCACCTGCTGGCTGCCATCATGAATGACATTGGAAGGCCAGCGCCCGAGCTGTGCGCCATCGTTCGCATCTTCGTCGTCAGAATCGCCCTGTACGGGCACACGTGCTTGCCCGATGTTGAGTGCGCCTGTCCCCCATCGAAGGACATTGGACCGCATGCTGGCCTCACTGGCGGGCTTTTGAGCCAGAACAATCGGCTCCAGCGCCGGCTTGAGGGCCTGCAAGCCGTAGCGCCATTCTTCCAGGCCCTCGATGTCGAGCTTTCGGGCCTTGGGAAAGCCAGTGCCGAAGATCCATGCCAACAAGGGATGGATCGTGAATCCGGCATCTTCGATGCGGCTGGCCAGCCGATGATAGGTGCGGCTGCCGGAGAACGCGATCAGGTAGGCGCCGGGTTTCACCACGCGGAAGACCTCGCGCAGTTCCGGCAGCGTCGGCAACTCGTAATCCCACTGCTGACGCTGGAACCCCAGGCCATAGGGCGGATCGGTCACCGCAGCATCGAAGCGGCAGGTTTCCAGGGTTCGCATCACATCCAGGCACGCACCATGGATGATCTGCGGCGGGCGGGCGGCGCCACTGCCGTCAGCGCGTGTCATGGTGCTGGTCCTTGTCATCGGTGAGCCGGAACTCGGGAACGAGGATCTTCTCGTTCCTGTTCCACAGCGCGCAGCAGATGTTGGCGACCGCGATCGGATCACCGGTCGCAAGATGAGCCATGAGCATCCGCGACAGCGATCGCTGATCAGTCGGGATGTGGCCTGGCTGTTCGGCAGCATCCTTGCTGCGGCGGATTGCCATGTTGGTCTTCATCGCGGCCGCGAACAGGCCGACGCATTCCTCATCGTCCAACCGCTGCACTTCATCGTCCGGGCCATGCAGCGCGATCAGCGCACTGATCGCATGTTCCAGTGCCTTGGCCGTGACGATCGCGTCAGGGTGGATCTGTGCGTCCAGTTGCGCGCCTGCATGCAGCTCGCGCAAGGCTTCAAGATAGTTCGGGTTCATTGCCAGATTCCTTGTCATCGTCAGGATTCACACAGGCCAAGATCGGACGTGCATCCGCCTCCTGCCTGCTGTTGGAAAAAGAGGTCAAACGCCAGCAGGTAGACAGCGGTGCTGTCCTTGCCTCCACTCACGTTGACCAGGTGCTGTGCTTTGATGCCCATCACGCCGCCCTCCGTGGCAGATCCGAAATGCCAAGGTGGAAGCCAGGGAATGGTCGAAACCGCTCAGCGCCAGCGCGCAGGTAATCGAGCATCGCTTCCACGACCAGCCAGCGGCGCCCGTTTCGTTCGGCTGCCATTCCGGTGGTGGCGGTGCCGCCGAACGGATCAACAATCAGATCGCCTACATCCGACAGGAATCGAGTGAGAAACTCGGGGATGGCAATCGGCTGGCCAGCTCCGTGAACCGGCAAGCCCAACGCACGTGCATCGGCGCGGTACTGGTTGGAGTCCGCACAGGTGTGTCCGCGCACCAGGACATTGGTGGGGATCCTGCCGGCAGTACGCTGCCCAAAGCGGCCCGGATGGATCCGGTAGGCGCCGTCGCTGTAGCTCTGGTAACGCCGCTCGCCGCCCTGCCCCATCAGTTGCTGATGCTGCTGCGTGTGAGCTTCAAGGACGCGCCGGTTGTCTGACTTCACCTTGGTGGGATCGTTGGTCAGCCAGTAGATCGGCTCGTACCCCACGTTCAATTGCACCCTTGCCATCGAGGCCCAGCGGACCGGGCCAGGTGGCTTGGACGGGTTCGACCAAATCAGGGTGTCCATGCGATGCAGGCCGAAGCGATCGCACAACATCAACAGCAGCCGCTCCGCGTACAGGGACCGCGAGGGCAGTCCCTGCTCGAACACGTCATTGCCCAGATTGATGGCAAGGCTTCCACCAGGAGCCAGATGCTTGATCAACGGCTCCATGGCTCTACAGATGAAGTCGATGTAGGTGGCTTCATCACTTGGACCACCGTAGGCACGGCTCTTGCGCAGCGGGTATGGCGGTGAGGTAATCACCGCCGTGATCTGCTGGCCCAGGCCAGCCAGCACGTGTTCGCACTTGCCCCAAATGGCTACGCCAAGGTGAGTTGAAAAGGCGACAAGCCGAGTCGTGTCTATTGCTTCATGCAGGCCCGTTTTGGTTCGCACGGCCACGCGCCACGCGCCGCGCTGCGCGGGGTCGCGCTCGACCAGCCCCATGTGCTTCAAGGTCTGGATCTTCCAACGCACATCGCGCTGATACAGGTTGTGCTGTTGCCCTGATTCACCCACGGGCACCCGCCGGCCCGTCACTGCTTCATCCAGTCCGGCGCTTTGCGCCACCTGATCGTAGATCTCCCGGGTGGTCAGGCTTTGGCCTTCCGGTGCCGCCAGGAAGGCATCGGTGACATGCGGAAACAGGTCAAGTTGAATCGCGCCCGCGCTCATGATCTGACGCCTTCTTCCGGTGATGGCAGCGTCATGGCCATGCCCATGTCCCGCACCCAGATCGGCGTGCTGGACAGCGCGAAGGTTTGTCCGGTGCGCGCCATCAGCAAGGTCCGGCCGATCTCGGTACCGATGGCCTTGGCCGCTGCGCGAGGCACCGCGTTGCCGATTCGCTCGCGCCAGGCTTGATCGCTGTTGCCCGACAACACGAAGTGCTGTTGCGCAGCAGCAACCCTGTCCGCCTCCGCGATCTCGCCGGCAACCTTGGGATCGGTCGGCCACCGTTCCTCTGGATCAAACAGCGACTGCAAAGCAGCGAGTTCCAGCGTGGTGAACGGCCGATGCCAGGTGCCGTCCAGGCTCTGGATCCTGCACACCAGGTTCTGCCGAGCCTTGGGCATGACATCAACATCCGCTGCTCCGGCAGCTGCCTGCACTCGATCATCGGCTACGGCAAAAGCGCCATGGCCGGTGTCGCTTCTGCCGATCACGGTGCTGGTCGTGTCATCGAGCGATGTCACCTGGTACTTGCCCTGGCCAGCAAAGCTGCTGTTGGAGCGAGGGTCGGCAACGCCGTAGGCGCCCATGTTGTTTCCACCGATGACGGTGCCGGCGTGCCCGGCCCAAGGCGTAATCGGGTACTTGGAATAAAGTGGACCCTGTGCTGGCCGTGGGTCGGACACGCACTGGCCCGAACCATGGGCGCCAGTCACTGTGCCGGCGCGGCCGCGCCAGGGCACGATGCGGAACTCGTTGTTGTGCTTCTTCGGCCCCGTGTGCCGGGGATCGGCAACGCTGAAGGTGCCCTGCCCTGGCGACTTCACCCCGATGACGGCGCCGGCAATGTCGTCCATGTGCATGACGCCGAACTGCTTGTACTGCGCAGCTCCCTCGCGATGACGCGGGTCGGCAACTGAGAACTTGCCGGTGGTGGCTCTGGCCGAGCCGGTCACGGTGCCCGCAGGATCTTCCCAGCCGTTCACGCCCAGCACTCCGTTGTGCCAACCGGGCACAACCAGGTAGTCGCGCAGGTAGCCATCCTGGACCACGAGCCGGTTGAGGCTGCGCCAGTCGCTCCCAGCTTCGACAAACGCCAGCCGCACCCAGGTCTTCCATTGCAGGGCCGGAATGCGGTGCATCGGACCACCACGGTCAAGATCGCCGGGCAGTGGCATCCGGCCCAGGACATCACCCACGCGCCCATGTGGGCGCTTGTGCGGCTCGTACAGGAACGGTGGCACCTTCTCTGCGTGACGGGCCACCATGAGGAAGCGGCGTCTGCGCTGCGCAAGACCGCCCAGCTCGCCGCAGTCATGCGTGGTTTCACGGACCACATATCCGTAGTGCTCCAACATGCTGACGATCTGGTCAAGCAGGTGACGACCACGCGATGCGATCAGCGGCACGTTTTCCAGCAGCAGGATCGGAATCGGATCGTCCTTGTAGGCTTCCAGCAGCAGCATGATTCCGCGCAACGTCAGCTCGTTCAGCGCCGTGTAGCGAAGGGTCCGACTCAAGGTGTCAGTCATCAGCCCGCTGAAGGCTTTGCACGGCGGACTGAGGAACACCGCGTCCGGGTGCTCGTTCCCAAATGCATGGTGGATGTCGGCAGGCACCGCCTCGCGCCAGCCTGCCGGTGGGTCTTTCCTGTGGAAGGCCCGGTACTGCTCCAGTGAGAACAGATCCAGATGCGTGCCGGCGACGCCGGTCAGCATCTTGAAGTCGTCCAGCCCGGCCGGATCCACGTCGATACCGCCGATGCAGCGCATGCGCGCCTTGGCCGTGCCGATGTCCGGACGGGCATCGTTGAAGCCGGCCGCACCAGATCCTGATCCGCAGAACAGATGCCCGTGACGGATCTCGAATTCAGCGGCCATGGGCAAGCCCTCGCCTGTCGATCATCCCGTTGAGCATTGCCAGCTGAGCCTGAGCGATGAACTGGTCCAGCTCAGCGCTCTTGCGTTCCAGCGCCTGGCACAACGCGATCAGACGTTCATCGCCATTGCGCTCGCTCGCGAGCTGGCGGGCCTGTTCGATTTCGATGCCAAGCACGGTGGGTGTGCCTGCGGGCCTGTCAGCCCGCAAGGCAGGCGTGCATGTGTCGGGGGTGTTCTGCATGTCCATCTCCAAAGGGTTTTCGGGTGTTGACACGGTACACGGTACACGATACGGTACACGCTACGCAACGCCACCGATAAGGAAACCTAGCGGCATCAGGTGAACAAGCCGGAGGCGGAAGTAAACGACGATTTGACAGCCCGGAGAGGCGTGACGCGCCGGGAAGTCCGAAGCAACAGAGAGGTCAGTGCAAGGGCTTGCGCCTGTCACGCTGACCTAGCAATGTTCCACACAGGCGTCCAAAACCTATTTCAAGAGGAATCAGTCAATGAAACTCACGAAGATGCTCTTTGTGGCTTGGGCGTTGTCGCTCTGTGGCTTTGTCGGCGCGGCTGCGCCGAAGATCGGTGTGCTCAAGCCTGAAATGAACGGTGTGTCCGCTCTGCTCTCCCCGGCGTCTGGCCAGATGAAGCGACAGGACGGACGCCCTGGGCAGATCAGCTTGGTAGCACTTGGAGAGGGAAAGTACCGGGGCACCTTTACCAGTTATGACGAAGCCGGGTCACAAGTGTGGCTGGACTTTCGCGGTAGTTTCATTCAGGCATCCGAAGAGGATGTGCTCGACGGAAAGCACCTGGGTTCAATGGAAACCCAACTGTTCTACGCTCCGGATGGGCAGCACCCGGACGAACGCTTCCAGTACGGAACCATCAACGTGATTTGGCAGACGCCGACCACGGCCGTTGTCCGCGTGCAGCAGGGCGATCAGAAGCCCGGCCGACCGGCCACGTATGGTATGGATTTTCACGATGAACCCGTCGCAAAGATGGCCGGGTATCGCGAGTCCAGCCCCTTGGGGATGATCGACTTTACGATGCGCGTCCGTGTTGAGAATGTTGATGGAAGCGTGCAGGTGGTGGAGGGTGTCGCCCATTTCTTTGGAACACCTATTGCCAATCTCGCTCCCTTTCTCGCAGAGAGCACCCAGCATTATATCTACGGCATGTATTGCTGGACATGGCTGAACTGCCAACAAGATCTGATGCCCCTTCTTCTGGATGGGATGGGCTGTCAGGAAAATGACTATTGTCAGGTTGTTCTTTTGTGGGACAACGCAACCCGCAAGGGGACTCTTGAGGCGATGGTGCGTCCTGAAGGTGACTGGAAGACGTGGCATCGCGAAAAGAAGGGAGCTACGGGTGTTGTGATGTCGACCTACCCTGGTTCGGTCTTTCCCATGGCGGGTGTTGGACAGGCGTCGGGTGGACGGACGATCAGCTTTGAGCTGGTCCCTATCCAGGGAGCATATGGGTGGTTCTCTGATGAGGCGGCGCCCGAAGATCCAGTTGGCACTGTCGGCCCTGCGCCGGACAACATTTGGTGACGGGCGATGGCTTGGTCACCTGCATCGAAGCGGCTGAAAGGCGTGGCTGAAACAAAGATCAAGGGCGCCGTCGCCACACTGGCGGCGCCCTTTCCAGGGGCATACCCATGAGGGTGCCGGTCGCAAGCACGCTGAGGCTGCGGTTACCGGGCCTGGAGTGGATCTCCCGCACGCCGGCCCGCCTGTACGTTGGATCCGACAACGATCTGACGATCGTGTTGCGTGGTGGGTCCGCCCCTGAGTGGATGGCCTCGCTTGAACACCAGGGGATCGAGGCAGAAGAACTGCTTTGGAACCTGGGGATCCCTCCACATGAATCTGAGCCACCGGAAAGCCATAAGGCCCTGCTCCGAAGGGCGTTGGTTTTGATCCAAGAGCACTCTTTAATCAGTGAATGAGGTGTGAGCCATGAAGTATGTATTGAGCCTGCTCGCAGGCGTGATTCTGACTGTCACAGCATGCTCCCCTGGGGCCAGCGATCCCTATCTGGGGATGTACTACAACGACAAGAGTCCGAGCTTTTCAGTTGTTGAGATTGTGCGCGATGGGGACGCCTATCTCATGCAGGATGTGTTGCTCCATCCGGATCACACTGAAGTCCGAAAGATCCTGCTCAACAAGAAGGATGGGCATCTTGCCTATCCCAACAGTCTGGGCGGCACCAGTTTTGTCCTCTCCGATGACAAACAGACGTTGTATACCAGCAGCGGCAACATGGTTCGCATCACCCGTGCGGAGATTGATGCAAAGCTCAAGAAGATTGAGGAGTACCAAGCCATTGCCTCGGTGAACGAGATGGCCTGCAATGCTGAAAAAGCCGTCTACATGGAGCGTGTGAGGGGTATTTCCAACCGGGGTCGGCATGACCTTGCTATGCAGGTGTTGTACGAAGAATACACCGATAAGTACGAGGAAGCCGCCAAGGCCATTCCGGGTTGCCACAAGGACGGTCAGCCAGGCCCGGAAAAGCCGGTGCCAAGCCGTATTGCCAAGATCGGCAATGCAGACAGGCCCGCTAAGCCAATCGACACGTCGATTGGTCCGGCCGACTTCTGATTTAGCAAAGTATGGCTTGTTGGGCCGCACCCCGCTACAAGGAGCAGAACATGAATTGGCCGAAAGAAAGAGACGTTGGTCGTATCGGTGACATGAGCCAGAGCGCGAGCCTGCGCGTAGGTTTGGACGCCGACAACGATGTGTATCTGACAGTGTGCGACGACGATGGGAGCGCAGCTTTGGAGTTTTGCTGCCCCGGGAGCGGTGGTGGAAAATCTCCACGAACCCGCGAAGCCCTGATTGCTTTGATGGTGGCAATGGAGGCTGATAACGCAGAGACGCCAAGCCGAGACTGGTGGGCGCTACGGCGGCGGCCTAACACCAAAGTTCAGCCGTGACGCGAAGCGGCATCGGCTGCAACGCGTTGTTAGAGCTCTTGCGCGAGGAACCACGATGATTCACTACCACGGCACCCCCGTAGGCGGCAGCAAGCAAGGAGCTGCGAGGTTCCTTGCGGGACGCCATGCGCTGGTGCCTTTCAGCTACCCCGCCGATCTTGGTGTTGCGCTGGAAGTGTGCCAGTCCGTTTGCTTGGACAACGGGGCATTCACGCTTTGGAAAAAGGGCGGCGATGTTGACGTGGCGGAATACCACGCATGGGTACACTCCATTGCAGGGCACCCAGCTCTGGATTGGTGCTTGATCCCCGACAAGATCGACGGCACCGAGCAGGACAACGTGGACTTAGTGACGCTCTGGCTCCGCATGGGCAGCAAGGTCGAGTCTGTTCCGGTTTGGCACATGCACGAGTCGCTCGACTGGCTGGACTGGCTTGTGACCAAGTTCCGAACCGTTGCGCTGGGCAGCAGCGGCCAATGGGCAACGCCTGGAACTGCGGGTTGGTGGCAGCGCATGACGGAGGCGATGAATGTGGCTTGTGACAAGCGTGGAGCGCCACGCGCCAGGCTGCACGGACTGCGGATGCTCGACCCCGAGATATTCACGCGCCTACCGCTGGCGAGCGCGGACAGCACAAATGCAGCGGTCAACTGTGGCAGCTTGTCGCGGTTCGGCAGCTACTCGCCGCCCACTGCTGCGCAGCGAGCCGAAGTCATTGCTTCACGGATCGAAGCGCACAACAGCGCCTCATGCTGGGTTTGCCCAGGCGAGCAAACGAGGCTGATTGCATGAGTTCTAACACCCGAATTAACCGGACCGCGAATGCGGTTCCGGTTGAATGACTGGTTAGACCTTGCAAAACGGAGAGACAAAATGACCGAATCAGAATGGGTGATGCACATCATTGGGCCGGACGAAGTGCATCCGATGCCCGACGAAATCACAGCGTTGCGCAAAGCCAACGAGGCAAACAAGTTTTTGGCATCGCGCGAACGACACGAATATGACCCTTTCGTCATTGCGCTCGCAAAAGACGCCAGCGCTGAAAGGGTCTAACACAGGGTTAACCCGAGCCCCGAAAAGGAACTGACATGAAATTGACGACATACGCTAAGCGCTTGTACGAAGTTGTTTCGAAGCTCGACGCGCTCGCTGCGGATGCAGGCAACGTGCGTGGAATAACCGACGAACAAAAGGAAGAGGCGCGTGAAGTCCTCAGCGATATAGCCGTCGGAGTGAACGACCTTGCTGCCCGACTTGATGCCGCCTAACACCGGAGATAAGCCGCGTTGTGAAGCGCGGCATTGGTGGCTGACGAAGGATGGAGATCGTGATTGCCTTGATCTTTATGAGCGGCACTACAGCGCCTACCGATATGCGGATGGCCGAGAGCGTAAATTGTTCGTTGGGCCGGGCGAAAAGGTTGTCCTGCGGACCGCAGCCGGCGATGCCATGTTCGTCTGGCGAAAGTTCCTCGATGACAGCGGGCAGCAGGGAATCAACTGCGCCGTGTTCCGCAACGAATCGCCCATCCAGAGTAGCGAACTCATACGACAGGCGGACGAGATTGCTGATTGCCTCTGGGCTGATCGCAGGCATTACACCTACGTCGATTCGGCAGCGGTCAAGTCAACTAACCCTGGATTTTGCTTTATTGCCGCCGGATGGAGTCGGTGCGGACGAACCAAAGGTGGACTGATTGTGTTGGAGCGCAGCATGACCACAACACCATGCAGGAGTAAATCACATGTCCAACCACGACATCGTAGCGATTCGTGAAACCTCACAACGCGGCAAGAATCCGAAGGTTTCGATCAAGTTGCACCTGCGCGGCCCAAGGGGAGGCACACACGTGATCCTCGCCAGCACCCCGCCACTGGATGCCAACGACCGTCGAATCGAGGCCCTGCACGGTGCATTTCGATCCTTGGCAGACACCTTGCAGGCCCAAGCGGACTACTTGTGCAGTTGTGCGCCACCTGGTGCACCTAACCATGACGAATCGGGGGCCTAAAAGTGGAGCATCGACACATGACGTACAAGATCAATTGGTTCTTAGAGACAAATTGGCCGCATGATAAACCCATAGAGCCACCACTGAATGGAATGGAATGGACTCGGGTGACGCAGTTTCCCTTCCTGCCGCGAGTTGGTGACATGATTTCTCTCGGTGAAGGTGAGGATGCGCTTGAGGTTGAGTCTGTGTTCTTTTTCACTAAATCGACAGGCGTCGAAGTGCATGTGCACTTCAAGTTTGAGGATGAGCCTTGTTCATCAAGGTCCATGCTTGAAGCTGGCTGGAACGAGGGATGATGCAGCGACAGCGAATGGAATGGCTTCTGGCATGGATGCAAAAGTACGGGTCTGCTGACGTGCTGAACCGGGATCTTGTCGATGAGTATCTATCGGTGAGTGGTGCCAACTTCAAGATCGTATTCTTCGGTGCACCCAAGTGTCCGCAACTTGGAAGTGACTTGTCCCGAATGGCAAGGCTTGGCTATGACAAGCGCCGAACTACCGGTATCGGTGATGGGCTGTGCCATCAGGGTTTTCCACGGTGGGTATGGAGCTATTCGCCCGGCAAGTTCGCAAAATATCTGGCTCCAGAATGATCAAGCATGATGCCTCTCCTATGGCCCTTCCCATGGCCGACTCGGATCTGCACGCCGTGGATCTGGGCCGTGGGCTGCATCTGCCGATTCCAGATGAAGCAACGGTCGCCTTTGCGCAGTGGAACGCGGATGTAGCAGACAGCTTCGCGCCCAACACCCACAGGGCGCTTCATTCCGCGCTGCGCGGGTACGCCCTGTGGTGTCAGCAGGGCCAACTTGCCGCGCCGTTGCCGGCGACACTGGACATGATCTTGGCCTACTGCGAGCACCTGGTGGCCGCAGGGCGCAAGCGATCCACGCTGGAGGCCCATGTGTGGGCCTTGAACCTGATCCACGAAGCATTGGAACTGACCAATCCCTTTGCAACAAAGCGGTGGAAGCGCCGATGGCCTGGGATCCTGCGCAATCCCCGGCTGGATGCCAGGAAGGAAAGCAAGAAGGGCCTGACCTTTGATCTGCTGGTGCAGGCGGTGGCCGCGATCGAGGATGACTTGCGCGGCCTGCGGGACGCCGCGCTGCTGCGGGTGGCCTATGACACCTTGTGCCGACGCTCCGAGCTGGTGGCCATGCGCTGGGAAGACATCGAGCGGCATGAGGATGGCACTGGCCTGGTGCACGTGCTGCGCTCCAAGACCGATCAGGAAGGCGTGGGCATGATGCGGTTCCTGCGACCCGACACCATGAAGGCGCTGGATCATTGGGGCCAGGCGCTGGTGCTGGCCGGTGCGCAGCTGGCCGATGCCGGTGGCGCCCTCTTCCGCCCGGTGCCCCGTGCCATCGAACAGTCAGCCAGCGCCCGGCCGCTGTCCACGCGACAGATCCCCGAGATCATCAAGCAACGCTTGGGCGCCCTGGGATCCCACATCGACCCGGCTGACTATGCCGCCCACAGCACCCGGATCGGGGCTTGCGAGGATCTGATGGCCTCCGGTGCGGATCTGGGACTGGTCATGCTTGCAGGTGGCTGGAGCACCAGCACGCAGCCAGTGAAATACGCCCGCAAGCTCGATGTTCGCCGTGGTGCCATGGCAGCCCTTGCCAGCGCGCAGGCCCGAATCGGGAGTTGAAGATGGCCCGGTCTTGCCGTACAGTCGCGCATGGAACTGCCAACCACGTTGGCACCCGGCTCCGCACGCGCCGCATCGGAGCCACGGCCACAAGGCCGGGCGCATTCTCCGCAACACCCCGATCGGGCAACTCATGCCCATGGGGTGTGTCGTTGTTCCGTGACGGGCATTTTTTGCTTTTCAGCCAAAGGAACAGTGACATGAAGAACTTCATCCGTTGTGATGACCAGGGCCGCGAAGTCGTCCCTGGCGATGACTACTGCATCGTTTACGATCCGGCCACCAATCTTGAGTGGCTGGCCGATCTGTTGCCTGAGTCGCATAACTTTCAGAGTGCCGGCCATGCCGCTGCCAGTCTGGATCTCGCTGGCGGCAGTTGGCGTCTCCCGACATACCACGAGGCCCTGTCAATTGTGGACGTGACTCGCTCTACTCCGGCTCGCGACCCGGCTTTCCGAGCAACGATCAACACCTCGAAGTCGATCAACGAACGTCGATTAACGAACGAGGTCATCTGGACTTCAACGTCTGATGCCTCCAGTCCGATGGACGATGCCTGGGCCGTGTTTTTTCAGTTCGGTCACTTGGGCGTCTATCTCAAGAGTATGGAATGGTGGGTCCGTCCATGCCGCATGCGAGGAGCCACATCATGAACCATGCCACTGCACGCAATGAGCCGTTCAAAGGCAAGCTCGCCGCATCCGTTGGATACGATCTGGATGTGGTGGTTTTGACCTCTGGGAATGGCCGCTTCTACCTTGGAACGGCATCACGTATGGCTGGCCCGGTATCCCGCGAGAGTGTCGAGTATTGGGACTCCCGGGAAGAAGCAGCCGAGGCACTGGAGTCAGGCGACTGGACGCAGCGCGATCATCCGTGAACTAGACATATGCCAGCAATTCCGCTGGCAACGCCGGGGCGATCCCCGCTATCAGCAGGAGTACCATCATGAGCAAGTTTGTCGAAATCGCCAGCGCAGAAGCTGGCAAGGAATACGGCCATGTCCCAGGTCACCAGTACCACGATGTGAAGGTGACCATTGGGCGTACTGGTTCCAAGTTTCGCTCCAAGTTCCGGGTTCAGGTCATGGAGTCCTGGGGTTCGTGCCAGGGGTTGAACAACCTGGAGGAAGCGGGCAATAGGCGTGTCGTTGCGATTGAAGGCAATCTGGATGCCGCTGTTCGCATCGCCAGCAGCCGCGCCAAAGAAGCGCAGATCACCGCTGAGTACCTGGTGCAGGCCTTGTCCTGCGCGCACTCGGATGCGCTCGATGCACTGGCCGATGAATCTGTATTCTCTTGGGTGGAGCCAATCTTCACGCCTATCCAGGGCCGATCCCATGAACTCAGTGTGTCAGCTCGCGACGAAGATCATGGTTCACGTTCTAGTCTTGGGCTTTTGACGTTCACCGGGGAATCTTTCGTCTTCATCCCTCACGATAGTCGCATGGTTGACGAAGCTGCCAAGCGACAAGTGATGCAGTGGGTGGATGATCGCCGGAATGATCTGCTTGATTTGTTGATTTCCAGGATCAACCCTGATCATGATTTCGAGCCATTACAGCGGCTCCGCGAAGCTCTCATCGGCGCAAAGAAATAAAGGAGCAGATGGAATGCAAGATTCTTCAAGTCTTGGAACAAAGTCAGCCCGATGTGCCATTGAGGCAACTCCCCAAGGTTGACATTCTCAAGCCCCCTTCCGGGGGCTTTTCCCTGCGCGTGATCCGGCCATGTGCCGGGGTCATCGCGTGTAGGAAAAAGCCTCTGTAGGCTAACGGATTGCCCATCGGGCGATCGCCGGACCCGTCCCCACTCACCGGCAGGCGCATAAGCGTCGGGGACTTTCTTGGAGGTATGAGCCATGTGGGAATTCATGTATGTATCAGGTGCATTTTTTATAGCAGTTGGAGTATTCACCAGTTTTTTGGTGCTCCTGGATGCCCAATTGACACCGAAGGTTGTCGGATGCAAGCGCAACCAGTATCGGGTAGTGGCTGCTCTGGTCCTCATGGTGTTGGCTTTGGTCTTGCTCACAATTTTTAAATCAGGTGTTTTTATATCTGCAACCTTATTTCTTTCTATTGTTCTGGCTTACCTGGCTCTTAAGATGGAGAGTCATGATGAAGACAACAAGCGGGACCGGTATTACGCAACCGGCATCCTACTCTTGACGGTATCGACATTAGCTTTGCCTGCATTGTCTATCAGTATGCCCCTGTAGGCACACGGATTGCCCATCGGGCGATCGCCGGTCCAGTCCCCATCCACCGGCAAGCGCATAAGCGTCGGGGACATTTTGCAATTCACAAGAGGTTTGGCATCATGTTCAATGGATTTGTCATTTCTATTATTGTAATAGTGGTTGCCTTGGTCGGTTTGGGCTTCACTATCTTCGTCCCTAATTGGTTTTTTTCTGAGGATGGTGTTCTATCGAGGAAACACAGTTTTCTAGGGATTGGTTCCTGTATCCTCCTCTTTTTGGGTGTAATAAGCTTTACACTTCAAATTGTAATTCCGGCTACGTTGAGTCCTGATGAAATACGTGCCCATGTGGCAGATTCTCCCTGTGCTAAAAAATGGCTGTTGGAGCACAGGGTTCCAAAAGAAAAACTGGATCTGCTTGAACGGGACAACCTGATCAAAATCACTTTGGGTGACATTGAGACAGCCAAGTCCCAATGCGCAATCCTTCAGGTTCTGGAACAAAGTCAGCCCGATGTGCTCATTGAGGCAACTCCACAAGGTTGACACTTTCAAGCCCCCATTCGGGGGCTTTTTCTTGTGTGTGATCCGGCCAGGTGCCGGCGTCATCGCGTGCAGGAAAAAGCCTCTGCAAGGCACACGCATTGCCCATCGGGCGATCGCCGGTCCCGTCCCCATACACCGGCAAGCGCATAAGCGCTGGGGACGTTCTCCAAGAGGTACTGACATGACGCAATCTGAAATGTTTTCCGTGGATCCCTTTGAGATGGCCTTCATCGGCATCGGGATCCAGCAGGGGCTTGACGAAGTGAAGCCCGAGCTTAACCGCCTGATGGTGAAGTACCACCCTGGCGGGATGATCGAGCTGGTCCATGAGTGTGTCGGATTTTGCATGAACCAGTTGAGCAAGGTTCCTGACAACATAGAACTGGATGGTGTGTTCGCCTACGAGGTGATCGAGCCACTGGCAAAATGGGCGGTGACCACCCGCCTGCAATCCGATGCCCCACTGCGCGACAGTGATGGGTACGCCAAGCTGCTTGATCTGCTGGCAGATGTGGCCAGTGTGCCCGTCATCGAGTGCACGATGGAACCGGCAGGACAGCTCACTTTCCTGAAAGCCTCGAAATGGCCGGAGGGTGTTCCACCGCCCAGGATTGTGGTTCGGGATGTCCTGCGTCACCCCATCGGTGAACTGACGCCGGGCAACTGCCACGACCTGGAAAAGGTGAAATCGTGGTTCCAGAAGATGACGGAAACGGGATTGCTCTTCCATCCTGATGACGATCCGGCAACCGTGATTACCAGTGCCAATGATGAGCGGACGTTCACCGATGCTGAAGCGCGCTACCTATCTACGTTGATGCCACTGCTGTTCAAGAGTCACGGCGATGTCATTCACGAGGTGGCCGCACGATGCATCGGGGTAGCCTGATTCATCACCTAACTGGCACCTGCTGCAATCCCTTCTTCAGCCCCCCATCCGGGGGCTTTTTCATGTGCGCGAGCCGGCCTGGTGCCGGCGCCATCGCGTGCATGAAAAAGCCTCTGCAAGGCACACGCATTGCCCATCGGGCGATACGCCGGTCCCGTCCCCATCCACCGGCAAGCGCGCAAGCGCGGGGACTTTCTACGAGGTGTTTACCATGAACCTGAAACAGAAGGTTGTTTTCGTTGTGCTCCAGGCCCTGGCCATGCTGGTGACCTTGTTCACCGGCATCAAGCTCATGGCCTTCCGTCCCAACTCCGGGACGGGCTTCATGTTCGCGATTGAATCGGTGGCTATGGATAGCCCCGTCCTGACCCGGAATCTTCCGGAGACGGTCGGCACGATTCATCGTTGTCTCGCAGCTCGCAAGGCTGTCAATCACCTGATGAGCAGTCATCAGGAACTGTACGTCGAAGGCACTGCCTAGACCTCATCGCCGCCCCTCAGAAGAGGGGCGGCCTTTTCCCTTGTGGAGGCCGATATGGCTACTGAAACAAAACCCAAGTTGGACGCCAGGGTGAGGAAGGCATTGCTCATCCTGCAAGAAGGCGGCAAATGGCACTATAGCCTCAAAAGCAATCGCTACATTGGCCGCGAGCAATTCGCGGCGTGGCTCGAAGATGAAGATCACGTCATCTGTTACGGCTTCGGGATGTCGACCTTTCTTGACATGCAAAAAGCCAACCTCATTGTGCGGGACTTTACCGTCATCCCAGGCTCTGCCTGGCGTCAGGAATGGACCATCTCGCACGTGGGCCGTGAGCTTTGCGGGGAGCTGGTCGATGAACAGTGAGCAGACCCCTGATAGCCAACCCGGGCACTACTACGTGAGCGTGCTCGATGGTCGCCGGCATGCGCTCGCCCTTGGCCCGTTCACGAACGACCATGCGGGCGCTCTGGCCCAGGTCGGTGCGGTTCGTCGGCTGGCCAATGAGCGATGGCCAGACGCCACGTGGTGGGCCTACGGAACGTGCCGGATCCCTTCGGAAGTGCAGTCACCGCCCATGGGCAAGATGAATGCGGACTTCCCTACTCTCTTCGATACAAGGAGCTTTTCTCATGACAACTGATGCGCTTCTGGTGGGTGCTGTCGTTGATGCTGCGCGGGAGGTAGTTAAGTCCTGGGAGCATGGTGATCTGGCAGCAGCGGTACGTGAACTGGATCAGTCCTTACAGGTACTCGATACCGCAGGTTCTGCGAACAGCGCAAACATCCTGATCGGTGAGCTGCTGGATCAGTGTCAGGACGATCCGGCCTTCGCCCAGGAGCTGCGACCGCTGTTGCAACGCCTCCACGATGTTGTGTTAGGCTGACCGTGAAAACGGCACCTCAGCGTCTCTGAGGTCGGCACACCCGCATCCAACCTGTGCCAGGTCCACAAGGACCGGATGCATTCTCAACCTTAACCCCGAAGGGACATTCCCTTCGGGATGTCTCTTGGGGTTTTCCCAGGAGACAGATGATGGAACTGATCGTTCTTTTGGCTTGTAGTGCTGTCGGGATTGTCATTTCCCGCTGCATCGTCTTCCCCATCATGCAGTTTTTTAAGACTGCTTCGTATCATCGTCAGGCCAGTGCTCCTGGTCGCTATCGCAAGACTAACCGCTAAGCGGTTCTTTTGTTGGATCAAGGAACACTCCGGCCTATGCCGGAGTGTTTCATTTCTTCGCTTTACCGCCCCGGCGGATCCGGGCTTCCTGATAGGAGCAACATCATGGTTATGTCCAAAACCGCAGCGATCAAGGCTGCAAGAAAAGCAGTTAGCGCCCCCATTCGTCACGACAGCACCAGCTACTCCCTTATCGGTCCTTGGGACTGCTCAGAACTAAGAGGACCAACTACAGAAAAAACAGCCACCAGTTACGAAGACGCTCTTTCCAAGCGTGCACGCTGGGTCGCATCCATCGCACTATCTTTGATGGGCAAAATGGACGACGAAGGTGTCGCCGCGTATGCGATCTTTGACTCTGACGAAAAATCCGTTGAGTCCCTCATCACCCACGCTCTCCAGGAACTCCGCGACCATTCCTGTCGAGTTGCTGAGCGACTTGCTCTCCGGGAGCAGTCAAACTAATGGCTGATGCCATCATCCACCTGCGCGTGCCAGCGATCACCAAAGGTCGCTGGATTCGCGCAAGCCGAGCCGCTGGACTGCGGCTCACGGACTGGATCGTTGACGCCGTGGAGGCTCAAATGAAGCAACAACTGGCAAACGTGAGCATCCCCGATGGTCTGTCGTTCGGGGATCTGAAGCTGTCCCGCAATGCTGACGGTAGCGTCAGCTTTGATCTGGCGGTCATTGAGCGCATCTGCACTGTCAGTGATCTACCCGTGGCATTGTTCCTGGATGCTCCGGAGGACAATGTTTCTGGTTTGATCGTTGCCTGGTATGAGGCTCACCGCCAGCAAGGTGGAGCGCCTGACATGGTGGCAGAGGACTTGATCGCCGAGGTGATCGCCGAAGAGCAGGCAGGCCAATCACACAGCCTTGAACCAGGGCGAGCCTGATTGCACTTTCTTCTGACACACACCCAAGCCCCCGACCTTGACAGGCCGGGGGCTTTTTTTTGTTCCAAATAAGGTCAGCACGTATTGTTCCAGCCGCGCTCTCATGTGAAAGCGGTATCAGCTTGGCTGTATATGGCGACGGGCATGCCCTTATTGTTCCAACCATCACCCATTGGCAGGCAACGGTATCCGTTGTCAGTGGCGGGTATCACCCTGTCCGTTCAGCGCATTGCAATCGCTTCCTGTGTCGGAAGCGGGATCAGTCACAAGGCGTGGCCGCTGGGGCTTGTCTCTAATGTTCCAACCACTTCCGCGAAGCGGAAGCGATATCAGAACGCCGATTCATCTAAGCCCGGTGTGAAGCCAAGCTGTTCCAATCACTCCCGGCTCTTGGAAGTGGTATCAAAATAATATCGGCAACCAACAGCTTTGCGTCTACGAGTTCCAACCGCTTCCGGATCACCGGAGTGGTATCAACCTGGGAGAACAGATCAGGCGATGCAAAAAGCAGATTCCAACCGCTCCCGCTTTGCGGAAGCGGTATCTGTGCTTGAAGCGCGGGCGACTGTACCAGTACAACGGGTTTCAATCGCTTCCGGTTCGCGGAAGCGGTATCAACGTCATCCAGAGCAACACAACTGCTCCTTTTGCTGCTCGTTCCAACCGCTTCCGCTTCGCGGAAGCGGTATCAGCGGCAGCACATCCTGCATTGCACCGGTGCGCAACTCGTTCCAACCGCTTCCGGTTCCCGGAAGCGGTATCAGCAGCTCCGGGCGCACCTCTGTGCGCGAACGCGTGGTGTTCCAAGCGCTTCCGCGATCCGGAAGCGGTATCAGCCCGGAAACGGAGCGGCGTTGACGCACACACCCATGTTCCAACCGCTTCCGGTTCGCGGAAGCGGTATCAGCAACGCTTCGGGGCCGGTTGTCCCACCCACCAACGTTCCAACCGCTTCCGGTTCGCGGAAGCGGTATCAGCCGCAGTCAACTGTGATGAGGGGTGACGCAACTGTTGTTCCAACCGCTTCCGCTTCGCGGAGGCGGTATCAGCTTCTACAGTCACCACGTCCGTTTGTTTGCTGGTGTTCCAACCGCTTCCGGTTCGCGGAAGCGGTATCAGCATGGTTGAAGCGGCAGGTGAAGCTGCCTTCGTTGTTCCAACCGCTCCCGCTTCGCGGAAGCGGCATCAGCCGAGTTTCTCCCCTCGCCGTGGGTGGTTGTTTTGGTTCCAACCGCTCCCGCTTCGCGGAGGCGGTATCAGCGACAATCACAGGGCGGCCCTTGGTGCCATCGGGGTTCCAACCGCTCCCGCTTCGCGGAGGCGGTATCAGCGTCGCGGTGATCCGCACCAGCCTGCGCCGCTCCGTGTTCCAACCGCTTCCGCTTCGCGGAAGCGGTATCAGCTCAGCGAGGGCGACCCGTCATGACGTTGATGGTAGTTCCAACCGCTTCCGGTTCGCGGAAGCGGTATCAGCACAAAGCCATGCGTCGAGAACAGCGCAAAGATCAGGTTCCAACCGCTTCCGGTTCGCGGAAGCGGTATCAGCGTCGATCAGCGCCTTGGCCGCCTGCAAGCGCTCGTCGTTCCAACCGCTTCCGGTTCGCGGAGGCGAAATCAGTCCATCGTGCCTGTGGGCACGGTCCGCAGTGCCATGTTCCAATCGCTTCCGCGAACCGGAAGCGGTATCAGCACTCGAAGGAAAGCATTCAAGGAGCTGTTGAAGCTGTTCTAACCGCTTCCGGTTCCCGGAAGCGGTATCAGCAGTCGGCGGCCTTCGACCTCGCGGAAGCGGTATCAGCGGCGATCCGCTGGGTGGTGGACAGCATCCAGGTGTTGTTCCAACCGCTTCCGGTTCGCGGAAGCGGTATCAGCTCGATCGGCAGCGCGACAAACCCTGTCGATATGTCGGTTTCAACCGCTTCCGGTTCGCGGAAGCGGTATCAGCCAGGTCCGGCACCTCCATCATCGCCACCTCACCGGTTCCAACCGCTTTCGGTTCGCGGAAGCGGTATCAGCGAGCAGGAGATCGCAACGCTGCAACAGCAGCCGGTTCCAACCGCTTCCGGTTCGCGGAAGCGGTATCAGCCCAGCGGAGCTGGCAGAGGCGCGATCATCCAAAGTTCCAACCGCTTCCGGTTCGCGGAAGCGGTATCAGCGACAGAAAAGGAGCCATAGCTGGTATGCACTTCGTTCCAACCGCTTCCGGTTCGCGGAAGCGGTATCAGCCCTACCTCGCCAAGTCCCTGATTGTAAAAGAGCAAAATCCCACTTTGCGCGAACCTCTCGATCGCGTGCTGGATCATCTGCGATCCAGGCGCCCTACAGCGCCATTGCCAAGCAGGCACAGTGAACCAATGTGCCATGGACCCATCAGGTTCAGATCGGTCTGGAACACCAGATCATGTGCCACGAGTCCATAGAATCCATTGCCCCGGTTCCAGCCGGAAAGGTGCTCGACGCTTTCAATCTGAAGCAAAGGGTCTGCTTCCAGCTCCGGCAGGCCCAGGGCGGTGGCCTGACGCTGCAAGCCCTTCCGGATCCGATCCTCCAGCAGCGCCAGAACCTGTGGTGTTGCGTTGTTGGCCAGTAGATCCGCTTGCAACTCCGGGTATGCCTTGGCCGGCTTCCGAGTGAACACGAAATGATGCACCTTGTATCGGCTCAGCGTGCGACCTGCTGACCACCGGACAAAGCCACCGGACCATTGCTCCTGGAGCGGCTGCCCCGCCTGGCGGGCCAGTGCGCGGGTCAACCGGTGTCCTGCCTGTGCCAGCACATCGACCGCATCATCACCCACGGCCGTCACGCTCATGCCTCGCCGGTTCGCCGAGTAGCGAATCGGACTCAGGCCCTGGCCTGCCGTGGCATCACCGGCCTTGCCGGTATGAAACAGCCCAGCCGGAATGCTGCATCGAGGATCATCGGCAAAGGTGGACCCGATCAGCGCAGCCAGCTTGTGTGCTTGATCGCCATCACGCGGCCGGTGCGGCGGAAAGGATCCATCCGCAGGCCACAGAATGTTGAGCCGTTTCCATTCAGCGGACATCGAACACCTCCTGTGGAATCTGCATCGGCACCCATGCCGGTTGCCGGCGTTCAAGCTCCCAATACGGCGGTGAAGTCACCGCGATCATTGGCTCGTAGCCTTCCACTTGCCGGGGCATCACGCGCAAGGGCCAGTAGGTTTCAGCGGCCGGGTCATGCTCGACTTCGTATCGGCCGATCAGGCCCAGACCAATGCGGCGCAACTTGCCCAAGTGCGTGACGCGGGCCAGCAGCTGTCGGATGCGATCCAGATCGCCGATGGCATAGGCCACGACCTGGCGGGTCCAGACCACGGGCGTCTGAAGGACGAAGCTCTTGAACGGGCCTGTGCCCTGGGTCATCACATTCGGGCCACCCTGGTAGACCTTCCCGCGCCGACTGGCCAGTTCGTCCAGCTCGAATCGCTTGGTCATGAAGATCTGTTCTGGTGGTGCCAGCGGCTGCCACATGAGCTGGCTTGCGCACCACACCCTGCCACCCGGGCCGTCCTGATCCTGCAACGGCAACTGGTGCTGTGCTTCCAGCGGTGCGGGGTGACCGGCCTCTTCGGCCTCTCGCACTGCCGCCCATGCCAACAGCGCATCCAGATGGATTGGATGCTCGGGTGATCGCATCGGCCGGGTCAGCTGGAAGCTGACCTTTACAGGCTGCGCGTTCATCCTGCTGTTCCATAGATCAGGTCGAAGGCTTCCTGCATCTTCGCGTTGCCCTTCAGCTTCTTGCGCACGTCCTCGCGGGAGGATGTGGAGGGCAGCAACAGCGTGTGCAGCTGCGCGGCCGTCACTTGTTCCAGCCAAGCCTTGGCGTCCTCCACCATCTTGGACAACAGCGGGTTGCTCAGATCCAGTGAATAGCCCGAATCGGTGCGGCTGAACACGGGCGTGGTACTGCCATCGGGCAGTTCAGCGCTCAGGTCGATCGCAAAGCGGCCATGACCCAGGCGTCCCATGCCACCCAAGCGTTGGGCATTGGCAAACTCCAGCAGCGACAGCAGCAGGTAGCCGGCATTGGCCGCATGGTCCGTGTCCAGGTCGTAACGCAGTGCGAAGGTGATGCCGGGAAGCACCGCCTCAAAGGCGTTCAGGCCGGCGACCTTGCGGAAGGTGCCCTCATCGGGCGCATCCTCATCCACCTGATCATCGCTCACCTGCCCCACCAAAACCTGCCAGGCATCCAGTGACTCGGGATAGTCCTTCACCACATGCTGTGCCAGTTGGTGGTTCACGAACGTCACTACGTCATCTGCGCGACGCAGCCAAAAGTACGCGGTCAGTCGCCCATCGACTTTGGCGTCGGCCAGCCGCAGCGGCACCAGGCCACGATCCACGGTGGCGGCAGTCACCGGCACGCCGTAATCCACGCGCACCGCGCCCCCGATCATGCGGGGTCCACCACCCATCAAGCCCAGGGCCGGCGTCTGCTGCGCGGCCGCGATCTCGGACAGGTTCGGTGAAGCCTTGTCCGGGTGCCCGTATGGGGTACCCGAGCGAAGCGAGTGGAGTGCTGCCAATTCGAGCTTTTCACCTCGGGCCATCAGAGCGCGTTCGACCAGCGCGGCGCCGGCACGCCGCAGGCCACCACGCAAGGTGTTGGCAGGGATCACGGGTGTGACAGTGCCCGCCAATTCTTCGGTTGCCGGCAGCGACCAGGTGGCCACCTGACTGCAAGGAAAGCCCTGTGGCGAGCGACGACCCGCCAGGGAGATTTTCAGTTCGCCGGGTTGGTTGATCGTCAACGGACTCAGCGTGCGAAGCGTGCCTTGAATCTTGAGCATGGCAATGTTCCTCAGTTCAGAGTGAAGGGAGCGGGACGTTCGGGTGCAACGGGGTTTTTCTTGGCCAGACTGGCCAGGGCGATCAGCTCGCCAGGAGTGGCCTGTGCCAAAAGCTCGGCCAGGTCAGGAGGACAGGTGTTCCTCAGCACACCGTGTTGCGGGTGCTTGCCTTCGCGGTCCAGGGCAACAAACGCCGGGCCGCCGAACTCGCGCAGAGCCTCCAGGAGCCGGACCAGGTGCGGCCGCCTGATCGTGTGGATCTTCTGGCCATGCCGGAACTGAATCAGCTCGCGGCTCAGATTGACCGGTGCCCGCCACACCAGATGCTGGAGCATCGAGTCGGAAATCACAGCCACATAGGGCGGCTCCGGTGGTGACAGGAAGAACCAGCAGCGGGCGGCATCGGTGGCCAGCGAGAAAGCCCCTTCCGCGCAGAACACGGCGCGCTGGGTCTTCATCATCACCGCCTTGGTCAGGAACAGCGCTGCGCTGGCACTGATGACCGATGAGCGAGCAATCTGGGCGTCATCCATGAAGTTCGCGCCCGGCTTGAACGGCACGCAAAGTTCACCCGACAGCAGCGGTCGGCGCTCAAGTGCGCACAGCATCGAGCCGTCTTCACCCGTCCATGGAACGCCTTGCGGGGTCAGTGAAAGAGCGGCGGCAGCGATCGAAGAAGGTGATACGGGGTTGACCATAACGGGGCCTTTAGGGGTATAACGTAGAACCGCATGTTTATACCGATGGAAAGAAAATGCAAGCACACATCACGCTGCCACCGGATCTGTTGACCCTGACGGGTTTGCTGAGTCCCGCACGAGCTGCACAACACGCGCTGCGCCAGGCACTGGATCAGGAGCTGCGCCCTGTTCCCGTCGCGGCCGGTGCCAAGTCGCATCCGGTCTATGTGACGCCGGAGGTCTTCACCGGTCTGATCGAGGCCGGAGGCTCCGCAGACGATATCGGCTTGATCGCGGCCGGCGTCATCGAGGCGTGGGCCACGCAGGCGCGCACAGAGCGGATGGAGCCGGTCGCGGACCCTCTTGCCAACCTTCCGCATCAGTCGTTGCGCCCACAGCAGCGCGAGCTTTTGCTACACGCTCTGCCGGCACTTCGTGCTGGCAGAGTCGCGTTTTGCGAAGCCTCCACTGGTGTTGGTAAAAGCTGGGTGATTGCACTGGCGGCTGAAGCTGCCCGCCAGGCCGGACACCGCACTCTGATCGCGGCGCCTACGCTTGCGATCCTGGCGCAGCTGATCGACGCCTTCCACAGGCTGGGGCTGCATCCGCCCGTACCTTTGCTGGGTCGATCGCAGTTCATTGATCCGGCCCGGCTCCAGCTGGTGCTGGACCAGACACCCGATCTTGTCCCAGACGATCAGCGCCAGGCACTGGCGTCCTGGGACGGCGCCCCACTGGAAGCCGGCGTTCTCGCACCACTGGCCCGCGCTGCGGGCGCCCTTCAATGGCTGCGCGATGATGCCATTGCGCTGGCACCTGATCTTCCGATCGAGCTGGTGCAGTTTGCAGACGGTGATCAGATCCAGTCACAAGCAGCCCAACGGGAGCTGGGGCAGGCCGCTCCCGTGCTTGTAACCACGCATGCGATGGTCGCGGCGGATCTGCGGATGCGATCATTGCAGCGCCCGTTGCTTCCAGATTTCGATTGGCTGGTGCTTGATGAGGCGCACCTGTTTGAGGAAACCGTCGCCAGCGTGTTCAGCGATGGGCTGTCGGTGTTCGCGCTGCGTCACCGATTGGCAGCCATCTCACAGGAGCAAGCCAAGTCCCTTCGGGTTGCGGCTGCCATTGACCGGGTAATGGAGGCCACGGCCGCGTGGATGCAAGATTTCCGGGAAGCTGACAAACGCAGCTTTCTGTTCGGCACCCGAACCAATGCCCAAGGTTCGGATGCTCGGGTTGAGTTCATCCTGCGCGATGGTGCAGTTCGCCTGTTGCCTGACATCCAGAAGTTGATCCGCGCCGAAGTGCCCGGTCTTGATCTTGCCGGCGTACAGCGTGCCCTCCAGGGCATCGTGAAGTCTTCATTGCCGGTGTCCCTGACGCTCTCGCCGGTTCGCCGGTTCCCTTCCGTCCATGTCGGCCATCCCGGCATCAAGAAGCGGCTGGCTGATCTGTGGGAGCGTTGTAAGGCGGTCATGCTGGTGTCGGCCACGCTCTACGTGGACACGCAGGAACACGGTCGCAGCGCGGGCTTCCTTGGAAGCCGGCTCGCGGTCCCGATGGGTCGCATGGCAGAGATACCCCCGGTGGTTGCCTCTTGGCTCTACAGCACGGCAAGCCTGCATCTACCGGACCCGGAATCCTCCATCGGCCTGATTCCACCACCGAAGGAAGAATTCGCTGAGCCTGGGCAATCCGCAGAAGAGGGTCGTTTCCATGATGAGCTGGCCAAGGTGGTTCGTCTGGCAAGCGCCGATGCTGCCGGCGGCACGCTTGTCCTGTGCACCAGTTACAGCACCGTGACCGCACTCAAGCACCGACTGGATCCAGACCTGCATGATCGCCTGCTGGTACAGCAGACCGGAGAAACCATCAACGCGCTGCGCCTTCGTTTTCGGGCCATGTTCGACGCCGGCCTCCGGCCGATCTGGCTGGCCACGGGCGCCGCTGGTACTGGACTTGATCTGCGTGATGAGCGAGTCCATCCGGAAAAGGATCGGCTGCTCACCGATCTGGTGATCACGCGGCTACCACTGTTCCCACCCTCTTCGCTCATGAGCGAGTTGCGCCGTGAGCGAATGGGCATCAGCGCCCAGCGGCTGGAATTGGCTTTTACGTTCCGTCAGTGGCTCGGTCGCGCAGTGCGGGCCGAGGGTCAACCTGATCGCAGGATCTGGGTCTGTGATGGACGGCTATCAGACAAGCAACACCAGTACCTGACAGGCCCCTGTCGGCGGATTCTGCTGCCCTACGAGCGACAGGTCCATTTCGCCCTTGTTGGCAAGTAAGGTCCGCTTGTGACATGATTCATGGGCAAAATGCGCGGAATCCGCGAAGATGACGCGCCAAACCATTGCAGCGAGACAGTCATGACGGTCTATCAATTCCCATCACCCGGACAGAACCCCACTCCTGGAACGGCTGCGGGCACTGCTCCGCAGGCATCCCTGGGTGTCGTAGGTTCGCTTACTCAATTGCCCGGCGTCTCAGAGCGCTATGCGCGCAAGTTGGCTGCTGGCTCCCAGCAGCTCCACGGCGCCATCCGCATTGCGCGTCAGGGCAAGGGGGCCTTGCTTCAGGTAGGCGGCTTCTCACGCCACTTGGATGAGCGCGAACTTGTCTGGCTGCGGGATCGCCTTGAAGGCATCGAGGCCGATCTTGAAGCCGAACGCTACTTCGCAGTGGACTGAGATCCATGCGCCCGGTTGCTGGTCACCGCAGTGTCACATTGCCAAGCCATCCGGCTGGGCGTAGACTCGGGCGAAAGCAACACCAACAAAACAAGACAGCCCACAAGAGGCTGACAGCTCCGACACATTTGCTTAGGTACACGCCCTGCTACGGGGCGAACAGCGAGGACAGTATGGTTGGCGACCAAGCCAACGCCGCAACGATTCCCTTTGTTGGCGATCATCCCTGCACGGACCACGCGATGGGTCTGGCGACCAGCCGTGTGCGTCGTATGCGTGCAGCCGGTGATCGAACCATCAGAACCCCAGAAACGAAAAACCCGCGCTGGCGGCACGGGTTTTTCAGGAGATGGTGTTGTGATGCGACAGAGGGTAGACGATTGACCCGACACCAAAGCCCCAAGGGACGGCGCTATGGTACTTCGGGTCAATCGTCTGTGCAAGCCTTTTTTATGTGGATGGGGGGGGCATGCTGGCGGCATGCAGTTACCTGCCATTCATCTGAAAGGCACAGGGCATGTCCGCCGGGTAGGCTTTCGCCCCCCCGGCCCTCCCCGGCGATAGCCAGGTCGGACCATGCGTTCCTGTTGAGCAGGACACCAGCACAGACACGTCTACCTTCTGCCTCATCGACAACGCCCTCTCCCCTGACCGGGAGTAGGAGCGAATGTCTGACGCCCTAGATCCCGCAAAGCGAAATTCCCCGCTGGCCAACTCTTCGCACCGCGCCATCCGCTGGCGGCGGCCGAGTGGTCATGCCAATCACCCCAAGCTCCAGGAGCTGACCATCAGCCGGTTGCTCGATGCGGTGGAGAAAGTCACCTCGCATCGCACCGCCATCCAGAGCTGCCCGCTGTGGAATGACCTGGGCAACCGGATCAACGTCTTTGATCCGCCGCCGCCGTCCCCGGATGAGCCGGCCGCGCCGGCGCCAGGTGAAGATCCTCCGGGCAAGAAGGCTCGCAAGAAGGGAACAGCTCGCGGGCGCAAGCGTGCCCTGCGCAGGGATGGGGGCATCAACCTCGTTACCGTGCTGTGCGTCCTCATCTGGAATGCCGACTACTCGAAGGCCACATCCAAGGGGTACATCGGCAAGCCCCTTGATGACCGTTCCAACTCATGGGAACCGTACAAATGGGAACGACTCTTTGAGTTCGGCTTTGGAAAAATCATCCCCGGTGAGCTTTCCCTGGCACGCATGGAGCGGTGGACTCGCGCTCTTGCCGAAGCGGGTCTTATCAAGACCCACAGGCGCAAGCACGAGTACAAGCCAGGCAGCTTCGAGGAACTGACAGCCGTCAAGATCCTGACGCCGGAGATCTTCAAGATTTGCGGTACGTTCGGCATCTATCAGGCCATGCGCAAACAACAGCGCCTAGAGCAGGAAACCGAGCGCTCCAAAAAGCGTTTGGAGCATATGGGCAAGCTGGTCGACCTGGATAAGCACAAGAAGAAGGTCACCAAGGAGCTGCCCGAAGGCGTCCAAGCCGAACTGATCCAACGCAAGCAGGACACATCGAGCTGGCCACCACCCACGGAAGGTGTGCATGACGCCGGCAGTGCGATGGCACACCTATCTAAGTTCTTCGGCAACAAAGCGGCAACCGATCCAAATCCTACTGAGTGACGCTACACGCGGCACCGGCGCTTTACGCACCCTCTTCCCACTCAAGGCATTCCGGCGACGCCCCTGGCTCCATACGGAGCGAATTAGGGCGGTTGCTGGCACCTTTGGGTGATCCCAACGCTCCTCAACCACAACAAATCAGCACTTGATCGCCAGATCCAGGCTTGATTGCCGTCAAGTTGACCAGCTTGTCTTGCCTTAAACCTCGGAACCCTTACCAAGTCCGATCCGCAGCACCCAGCACCGCTGCCCTAAATATGGGTTTGATGTGGGCAAAACGTGGGCTCTACAGCTTCTCCTATCTTTCAGATAGCTCTTAACGACCCGGTGCCCACTTCGTGGTCACCAAATGGGATAGCTGCGCAACGACCGGAACCAATCCTGGACACAGACAGGGGCATCGCCTTCGGCGATACCTCCTGCCCGGCAAACCGGATCACGGGCAGCAAGCTGCCCGCGCTCCGGTGCGGGCGCGCGTGCGCGCCTGTTGTGAACGTAACTGGCCTCTTGATGCTCAGGGTCAGCAGTGGAGTGAGAAGATTTCGGGGAGCTATCCGTTGGCGGTGCCTTGATCGCCCTCGATGAGGCAGTAGCAGGGGCCGGTGGATGCGGTGCGCTTCACCCTGGATCAGCACCGGCAGCAGGTAGATCGCGACGCCGGCCGCATCCAACTGGACGGCATTGGCAAGGTCCGCTTCCGCCTGACCAAACCCCTCGATGGTCGCCTGCGTTCGGTCACGGTGCGCCGTCACAGCGCCGGTCGCTGGTTTGTCACCCTCACTACCGATGGCGTGCCGGCACCGGCCGCTGCGCCGACAGTCCGGATGTAAAAAGTCGAAGTGAGTGAGAAAAGATCATAGTCGGCGAGAAAACCGTTCTAGTGGTTGAGAAGAGAGCAGGTGAAATGCGTATAGCCCATTTGGTGGAAATTGGAACACTATGTATATCAGTGACTTGTGATTGTTATGGGCGAGTTGAGTGGATTGAGGTTTGATTTAGCCCAGATTGTCCGGCTGCCGCTGGGCATCGACCTGGGCCTGGCCAGTACCGCTGTGTTCTTTGATGGCCATGTGGCCGATGCTCGCAAACCCCTGGCGCGCAAGCAGGCCAGATTGCGGCGCTTCCAGCGCCACTACGTTCGTCAGCGGGATGTAGCCCTGCGCCGGCAGGGACTGGATCCGGTCAAGCGTACTCCCAAGGGCACCCGCATCGAACCGTCCGGCCGCAGGCGACGCACCCAGGTCCGTATCGTACGCCTGCACGCCTGCACGCCTGCATCGCCTGCATCGCCGATGCCGACGCGATCACCAGGACCATCGAACAAGAGCTTGCTCAGCGTGATGAAACAAGAAAGGGCCTGTCGATCGACAGGCCCTTGGAAGGTTCCTTCTGGTGTGGGCTGGGAGCTTTCAGCCGGATGGCGCCAGAGTGACTCGATGCGTGATTTCAGTCATGACGCCTGTCCAGGAATCGACGGATCCCGGCTCAGGTATTGGGCTGGAATAGCACTGGAGCGTAAAGTCATAGTGAGTGGGATTCGTGGGATGTCGAGGGAGATTCCCAACCTGAAACCCATTGGCTGGATTGGTTGTGGCTGGCCAGGCCCGGTTCCATCCGCTTACCGATGGCTGTGACCGACTTCCCCAGCACTCTTCGCTTGGGATGGCTGTCCAAGTCAAACGCGAGGCGATATCGCCTGCTGGCACATCACCCAGCGGCGCCGTGATCGTGATCGTTGCCGGCGAGAGGGATGAAGCAACACCGATGCCTGGACACTCGCCATCGGAGTCCAGCACGCAGTCAACGTAGACATGGCCATCTTCCGCATGCTCGATGGGGCTTGCGATGGGCACTGCCGCCCGCTTCACACCGCCGATATCGACCTGTGTCGTTTCGGTGGCGCCATGTATGGGGTCGACGTTCTTGATAGCCAACTTGCCGTTGGCGAAACACGACTGGCTGGCCATCAAGAGTGCCAGCGCCACGGCGCACTGGATCTGCTGTTTCATGAGCGTTTGGGTGGTCATGGTTTCAACTCCCTGGCGCAAGGGTGACGCGGTGGGTCTTTTCCACTACGGCGACGATCTGTGATCCCTGCCAGGCCGGCGTGTTGGAGTAGCAGCGCAACGTGAAATCGTAGTGCGTCGGGTTCGTCGGATGCCGTGGGAGGTTGCCAACTTGGAAACCAGAGCTTCCCGTTGTTGCAGCTGGCCACGCCTGCTGCCAAGCGGTGACGGTTGGGTTTGAGCCGATGCCGGCGCACACATGGGCGCTTGACGTGTTCCAACTCAGTCTTGCCGAAGTGTTGCCTGCCGGCACCGTGCCGGTTGGAGCCGTGAAGTTCAGGCTTGGTATGCCAGTGGCAGGCCCGAACAAGGCTCCTTGACCGACATTCGGGCAGTTGGCTTTTTGATCCAGTTTGCAGTCAACGGAGTAATTGCCTTGTTCATCCAGGCTGATACCCGAAACCATGGGTAGGGCGAGTCGGAATGCCCCATCATGATGAGCCTTGGCATCATCAGGCGCCCCAGGAAGGGCGTCTACGTTCTCGAAGATGAGTTTCGTGGGTGTCTGGCTATGGGCACTCGAAATGCCCAGGCTAAGTCCCAGACTGAACAGCACCAGGTGCTTGAGGATCGAATAGGTCTTCATGGTTCTGGCCTTATGCGTCGCATCTGACATTCGGGTTGTGGTGTTTCATTTCCAGAAGGAAATGTTCCCTGATTGCGGGCGGGATCCCCGTCAACGAAACACGTCGCTGCCCTGCCCTGTCACCAATGGCCTGGGACAGCCGCATTGCGGCGTCACAAGCCCGATTCCTGATTTCGGCATCTGTGCGCACATCCGGATCGGTAACGATCAGCAGCTGCGACAGCACTTTCTCTAAGTCACCGGGAAGTGTCTGCGGGGCATCATCGTTCCAGTATTTGATCATGGGATCCATGCTGGTCACTCCCCTGCTTGCGACAGATCAAAGGTAGTCTCCAGGCGCTTCAAGAGTTGCCCGATTTCTCCACTCATCAAGGTGAACGTGGCATCCACCTCGGCCACAAGGGATTGATGATCGTCGTTCGCAAGTGCCTCTGTAGCTGATTCAAGGAACTTGAGTTTCCTAATCACCATGTCTTCGCCAAGCACGAACGAGAGCCGCTCATCGAAAACAAGCCCGAGTTGGAAGCATTGCTTTCCAACCTTCAGGTGCTCCTGGATTTCGGTGGTGTCCATTTCCTGGCGGCGGCACTTGACGATGGCGCCGGCATCCACCGGATCCCGGAGTTCACATTCATCGCCAATCATGAATCCTTCCGGCAGCGCCTCACCTGCGAGCCAGCCGGTCATGATGGCCCGGGGGCTGGATTCGGCGTTGACCGGCATCGCAGGAAATGATCCAAGCGCGTCACGAATGGCTGACACCACCGCTTCCGCGTTCTTGCGGCTGGTCGTATCCACCACCAACCAGCCCTGCTTCAGATCCAGGTAGGCCCCTACCCGGCTTGGACGTGCGAAAGCCCGAGGTAGCAGATCCGTCAGGACTTCATCTTTCAGGCGCTTGCGTTCCCGACCACCTGGACTGCGCCCTTCACGTTCGCGCAGCTCATCGAGCTTTTCGGCCAGCGCCTGATTAAGGACGGCAGCGGGCAGGATCTTCTCTTCACTGCCCAGGTTCAGCAGCAGGCAGTCACCAATCAGCCGCGAGAGTCCCTCTTCCCCACGGCCGAGAGGTGAGACAAAGCCACGGGTGGCCAGCTGCAACGGTCCGAGGGGGCGAAGTGCATGGTCTGGCAGCCGATCAGGCAGATCAGCCAGAGCACTTCGCAGCTTGGGTGCAAATCGGAACAACGTGATATTTCGGAAGAGCATGGGGTCATCCTTGTTGTGCGGTTACTCCACGAGTGGTCACCGTCCCTGGCTTTCCATTCTCATCTGATTGTGTATGGCGGCAGCTTCCGTCCGTTTGTTCTTTGCTGTATTTGGAGCAGCCCCAGAAATAGCCCTTGGCGCCCTTTTTTCTGGACAGCAATCCACTTTTGCATGACGGGCAGATGTACTGTTCGCTGGGAAGGGTCTGGAGCTTGCCCTTCAATGATTCGGGAATCATCGACGGGCCGGGAGGCTTGAAACGATTGATTTCACCGTGGAGCAACACGTGCATTTGGAGCATCAGTTGCTTGTAGTCCATCTTTTTCTGTGCAATCTGATCCAGCAAGGTTTCCACTGAGCGGGTGAAGTCGTATTCCAGAAACTGGAAGCTGGTTACCAGCATGTTGACCACCAACTCGCCTTTCGCCAGCGGGGTCAACTGGAGCCGCTTGTTGCTCTTGACGTACTCGCGATCTTGCAGGGTCTTGATGATGCCGGCATAGGTGCTCGGTCGGCCGATCCCAAGGCTTTCCATCGTCTTGACCAGGGTGGCTTCAGTGAATTGAGCTGGTGGTTTGGTCATCCGTTTGGAGCAATGACCCTTGACCGGTTCATGCTGCGATCGAGCTTCGAGCTTTGGCAGGGGCCGGTCGTTTGACTCATCCTCGTTATCGCCCTCTTCTGCCTCTGGCTCATCGAGCATGGCCATCCAGCCCTTGTCCACCAGCACCTGGCCGCGAGCAACGAAGGTAGCCTCGCGCCCCTCGGGGCTGGTTCCAGCAAGCGTGACGGTAACGGTGTCAAAGACGGCCGGTTTCATTTGCGAGCAGATCGCCCGCAGGCGGATGATCTGGTAAAGCCGTGCGGCGTCTTGCCCCAATCCGTTCACTTCTTCGACGCTGACATCGGTGGGTCTGATTGCCTCATGGGCTTCTTGTGCCCCCGCTTTGGAGCGGGATTTTTCGACCTTGACGGGAATGCTGTCGGCCATGCCGACTTGCCTCAACCAGTCCCAGATGGCGGTGCGACCTTCTTCCGAGATGACGGCCAAGTCCGTTCGGTGGTAGGTGATGGCACCTGCCTCAAACAGATCCTGTGCGGCCTTCATGACGGCGCTTGTTGAAATCTTGAGTTGCTGACTTCCGACTTGTTGCATGGTGGAAGTGATCAGTGGCGGTGGCGCCTTGCGCTGCTTGCGTGCCTCTTCTACATCGGTGACGCGCACTCGCGGGGTCTTCGCGATGTCTTGGGCGATGGCTTCATCGGTGCAATGTGGCAGACCCTCGGCGTTGTACGGAGTGCTATCCCAGGTTGCCGCCCACGGCAGCTCATTGGTGATGAAATCCAGTCGCACGACATAGAAGGCGTGTGGCTGGAAATTCCGGATCTCTCGGTCGCGTTCGACAATCAGGCGCAATGCCGGTGACTGGACGCGCCCTGCTGACAGATCGTTGAAACCGGTGGCTGACTGGAGCAATGGCGACACCCGGTAGCCGACGATGCGGTCAAGTACCCGGCGAGCTTCCTGGGCTGCTACCAATGGGCGGTCGATGCGACGCGGAGCTGCGATGGATTTCTTGATTGCCTCAGCGGTGATCTCGTTGAACGCGCAACGCTTGGGATTGCGCAGTTTCAGGGCTGCCTCAAGTCGTGCGGCTATCGCCTCCCCTTCCCTGTCCGGGTCGGTGGCCAGGATGATGTCTGATGTGCCAGCCATCGCTTTTCTGATGCGTGCGATGACCTCTTTCCCACGCCTGCTCAGGACGTACTCTGGCTGGAAGTCTGGCGCCTCGGGGATGAGCGTCGGTGGAAGATCATCAATGTGTCCTGCCGATGCGACGCAGCGATAGCCCTTCCCCAGGATGCCTTCGATCTTCTTGGCCTTTGTGGGCGATTCCACGATTACGAGCGTACTCATCACCCTGCCCCAACAGGTGGCGGCGGCGGGATCATGGAATCCCGTTTTTCAGTGGCGCTGGTTACACGGATCAGTTCTGCACTGCCCCATTCACCACTGCCCTGCTTTGCCTTGATGAGTCTGGTTTGCATGGCGGCTTCAAGCAGCTGGCCTTGCAAGTCCGTGTCGATCTCGAAATCCACAAAGTACGGAGCTGGATTGCTTCCACGCTCTTCCGTGTTAGTCCACTTGCGCTTTAGTGCGGCACTGGCTCCGACACGGCGAGTGATCGCGCCGACATTCGGAAGCGAAAATTGTGCGCCCAGGTTTTTGACATCATTGAGCCAGATTCCCAGGAGAAGGTGGATGGGATGAGTCTCACCGCCCGTCGCCTCTTCTACGTTCCGAGCAACAACGGGCACCCGCTGTTCCATCAGCGCTACCAGATTGGTGATGGCGCCCCTGGGCTTGCGCTTGTTGAGCGCGATATCGAATGTTTCCAAGAAGGTCTTTCGGGGGATGAACTGAAGATCCGTGGCCCGGCTCACCTCCCGGTTGTTGATATCCTCCAGGGGTTTGATTCGGAGCGTGCCAATGCCCTGGATCTTCACGTCCTTGCCGCGCAGCAATTGTTCCCGGACGACTCTGGCCACTTCGTTGATGAACTGTGTGGCTTGGCGCTGGGTCATACCCGTCTCGAACGTGAGGCCGCTGACGACCTGTTGCTGAGACTGTCGGCGATACCCTACGGGGGGTCTTTTACTGGCGGTGCTCATGGCAGTTTTCTCTGTCATCGTCTGGTTCTACGTCGCAGTTGGCCGAAAGCCTGGTCAGCGCATTGACCAGCATGCGGCCTGATTGATACCTCCTGAGAGACTGGACTTTTCCCCCATGCCTGATTTGCGAGAACCTGGCCATGTCGGCCAGGTTCTCGAAGGTGCTGCTCATCTGTCAGCCTGCTGCGGCGCGAGCCGGTTCAGCTTCTTGCGGTGCGCCCCTGCGAGGCTGCAACTGGAAGCTGGCCAGATCGTCAATCGTCAGGTAGACATCCGACAGGACAACCTCAATGCCGGCCCCATGCTTCACGCCACTGTCATCGGTCCATGGGTCGGTGCTCTGCAAGCGGCCCACAATCTTGACCATCTGACCCTTTTTCAGTCGCGCTACACGATCGACCAGGCGGGCGTTTTCTTCGTTCCCGAAGGCGACGCATCCAATCCAGAAGCTGTCGGTGACTTCCCACTCGCCATTGTCAGTGAAGCGTCCGGTTTCGCGGATGAGCCGAAACCTGCTGACCTTCACTTCCCCCTTTTCCAGATGGGTCACCTCAGTGATGCGACCTTCCAGTTCAACGGTGTTCTTCGTATCCGTCCTTGCCATGTCTTGCTCCAGTTTTGGTTGGTACTGCTCTTGGTGGATCCGGTGTGGGTCACCGGGGTGCTGCTACCTCGGAATGGGCATGTTGCGTCAACCCTTCCAGATGGATTTTGTTTTTGATGATGATCTGTCTGGCCGAGTGCGCCATGGATGACTCCGTGTTCAAGATCACCAGCATGGATGTGACCAGGCCGAACCAGTTCCTCAATTCATTGGTCATGTTTTCTTGACCCAAGACCTCGGGCCAGTCAGCCATCGTGATCCATGTCCTTCCCTTGCGAGCGGTGCGATAGCGCCACTGGATAGCCAAGGTACGGACGTTCTTCTTCCCGCTGATGCCCAATGCGAAAGGGAGCTTGAGGCTTTCGACATAGTTCTTGATGTCCAACTGAAGTTCGCGCATGGCGTCCTCAATCGCATCCAGGGCTGCGTCACATTCGGCCAATTTGGCCGCGTATAGCGGGAGAAGCTGTGTCGGGGCGAGGTTGGTGGTTGCGCCACCGCCATCACCGAACAGGTCGTTGAACTTGATCTGATAGCCCCGGACGACATCCCAATGGTTCCTCTCTCTTCCGGTGCTTCCAGTAAATGGTGAACGTGCCATCGCGTTCGGTTCCCTCTTATCGTCTATTCTTTGTGTGTGCCGAATCCGCGAAGATGACGCATCCTATCATTGCACATTCTGCGTCTCAAATTGCGCGGATTCCGCACACTGCCCCAACCGATACTTCTTCAACAATCACGATTGCGCCATCCGATCACCGACCCAGGTGTGGGGGCAACTTGGCGCCCTGCCAGATTGGATCAGGCATCGAGCCGGTTGGGATGCGGAAGTGTTGCTTCACGAATGCCTCCAATTCGGCTGGTACAGCGTTGGTGCTGTTCTCGCGCTTTGCCCCAATGATGCTCTCGCGCTCCAGGAACAGCCGGGTGCCTGACCAGATGAAGAAACTGATCGACCGCCACTGCTTCATCAGCCGGTTGATCTCGATGAAGATCGCCTCCTTGGATGGGATCAGGTTGTTCAGCTGAGCGTGGCGATACCGGATGGTGCAGCGATCAGCCAGCACCAGCAGGTCAAGAAGCAGATTGGCGTACTGCGTTGAAATGAAGATCGGGTCATGCGGGCGTGCGATCTCTTCCGGTCGCGGCGTTGTCCATGACAGCTCGCGATGCACCAGCTTCATCCGCTCGATGCGCAGGCCATCCAACTGGTCCATGCGACCGATCAGGTCTTTCTCGAACTGCTGCATGTAGGCGTATGCCAGCAGCAGATGGAAGTCTGCCCACGGGTTGCCGCGATTGCTGAGCGAGACGGCCTTGCTCAAGGCTCCGGCGCAGGCGAAGAATCCCGGAATGAAGGATTTGCCGCCCTCGGCCTTTCGCCCCTTGTACATGTCCATGCCGTTCATCGAATGGAACTCGATGACGGGCTGGCTCATGATCGGCCCGACCCTGCCGTCGATGATGGCCGACCGGTTCGTCTCGTTCGACGCATTGTTCTGCTTGTCGCGCAGTGCGACCACCTGCATGTACATCTCGTAGTACGGGTTTAGCTCATCGGGCTGTTTTCCGAAGACGAAGAACCCCTCTTTCCGCAGGAATGCTTCACAGCGGTCGATGTTGATCTTCGTGACCTGGGTGTCCGGCGTGATGCCGGCATCACCGATGGCGGGCGGCTGGACTTCGGTGTTGGCCACAGGGGGCGGGATGATGCTCATGGTGATCTCCATTCAATAAATCTGATTGCGCCATCCGATGGCGCTTGGTGTGATTGGTTCAGGGGTTGCTGGTGGTGGAGCTGGTTGGAGCAGGGTCTTGATCGTCGGTAGCCGACTCGATGCTGTGTGCGACCAGGACGCGCATGAAGGTGATCAGCTCCTTGGCCAGATGCTCGGTGGCCGGCTGCGTGTGTGCTTGTGCCAGGAAGTTGAGCAGCGGGTCTTGGGTTTCGGCTTGTGAGGTGATGTGCTCCACAAGAGCGGAAACCGGTTGGGGCAGATCCAGTTCTGCGTGTGCCTGGCGCCACGTGGCCATGGAGCTGCGCAGCTGCGACATGCGTTCGGTGCGAGAAACTCGTTGGCGCACCGGCGTGCTGGTTGCCCCATCGGTGCTGCTTGTCCCAGGGGGTGGCTCTTCGACGGTGGTGCCATCTGATGCAACGGGTTCGTCAGGCGTTTGAATTGATGCAGGCGGATCCTGATTGGGGGTTTGTTCGGTTGGGATAGGCGTGAGCAGCATGTCCCAGGATGGCAGTTTGATAGCGCTTCCACCGGGTCTTTTGGAGCCAAGGTTGGTCCAGACGGTGTGAGCTGTTTCATCGTCCAGGCCGATGGCGTCCTGGACGCAGAGGATCCAGTGAGCGGTGAGTTCTGCGGCGAAGGTGTTGGGTTCTTCGTTGGGGTTGGTGTCGCAGAACTGCTTGGTCCATTCCATGCACATGGCATTGAATTCGTCGGGGGACTCGGACTGTTTCCAGGTGCAGTAGACGATCTGGCAATCGCGGTGGATCTGCCGCAGCAGGCCGATGCTGTTGTGTCCATTGGTCAGCACACGCGGATTCCACTGGATGACGGGTGCCAGCTGCGTAGTGGTGAACAGGGCGCGCCCGATGCTTTCCAGTGAACGGATCTTCTTGAACCGGCCTGACTCTTCGAGCCGGCGAGCGAAGTCGCGATTGGACATCCGCGCACCCTGTTGTGCCTCCATGAGGGTTTTGAGGGTGGTCAGGCCGTGTGCGGTGTCGGCCCAGATGGTGTCCTCGCGTTCGAGGTTTTCATCCAGGTGTGCCTCGAAGATGGTCATCTCGCTCTCGAACGGCTCGAAGCGAGTGATGGGCTTTGCAAACTCCGGACGTGGGCGCGGCTGCGTGCCTTCGGGCAGCTGCTGTGCCAGGGTGTCGTAGTTGTCCACGATGTAGTTCAGTGCACGCAGGCGGCCGTTGCCGCCCTTGGCCACGATGAAGTGGGCTTCATGCGGGCGCTTGGTGATCGAAATGGGGTTGATCAGTCCGGACGTGAAGATGGACCAGGCCAGCGATTGGATGGCGTCGTCGGCGTGGCTGGCCAGTCGCGGGTTGTTGTCATAGGAGTGGATGTGCTCCAGGTTCACGCGGAACTGGTCATTGCGTTCTGTGGGGATGATGACGCCGGGGATCGGGGTTTCTTCCAGCATCTGCGTGATGCCGGTGTAGTCCCGGCTGTCGGTTGCTGGTGTGGGATCCGGGGTGCTGGCTGGCGCACCGGATTGCGCCAGCGAGGTCAGATAGTCGTCATCAAACTTGGGCGCGTGTCGGCGCTTCTTGGTGGTCATCATGCTTCTCCGAGCAGCTCATCAATCAAGGTGTCGATGGTGGCCCCGTGGTTCTTGTCCAGGACGTAGACAGGCTCCATGGCGTTCGTGGCGTTCACGAATGCCTGGGAGTCGGGGATGTAGGTGTTCAGCAGCGTGACCCGTTGCAGGGGTGTGCCTTGGGTGCGGTGCGGTGCAAGCTGTTGCTGGAGCATGTCCAGGTAGGCGCTGCCGCTGGTGGTGTGCTTACGCAGGCGTGACACGACCACGGAGATTTTGAGGTTCCGGTATGGCGCCCATCGCGGTGCGTTGTCCAGGTTGCGTGCCAGATCCGATGCGCCGCGAATGAAGGCTTCGACACTGAACTTGTCGGGCACGGTGGGCGAGAGGATGGAGTCGGCCGCGATGGCGCAGGTGTAGCTGATGATGCCGGGCGTACCGCTGGAGTCGATGACCACATGGGTGTAGCCCAGGTTGGCCTCGCGCAACGCCTGGATGGCGACCAGCAGGCTGGTGTGTGATTCCTGCGACTGATCCAGCAGAGACTTCAGCTCGTCGTTGCTGATGTTGGCCGCGACCAGATCAAGGTTCTCGATCTGGGTGGGGGTGATGGCTTCCTGCGGGAAGGGCGCATCACTTTGCCCGGCTTCGATGACCTGCCGGTAGCCGGCGCGGATGGCGGTGGCCAGAGGGTATGCGCTGGACAGATTGCCTTGCGGATCGCCGTCGATCAGCAGCACGCGGTTGCCGGGGCGACGTGCGAGGTTGGCTCCGAGGTTGGTGGCCAGGGTGGACTTTGATGTCCCGCCCTTGGTGTTGTAGATGGTGATGGTGTGCATGGGTGTACCTGTAGGTGATGTGTTTGTTATAGGAAATGTGCGGAATCCGCGAATCCAGTCTACACAAATTATTCCCCGTGTCTATCTTTTTCTGCGCAAAGTGTCCGCTGAGCTGACACTTTCGGTAGTGCCGGTCGATTCGCGGAGTGTCCGCTGAGCGGACATTCCTGCTTGCCGGCGTGGCTGTCTTGCAAGTGTCCGCTCAGCGGACACTTCCTACAGGTCGCTCAGATGCCCTACCAGGTGGTGAAGCGAATCCGTGGTGATGTTGCTGAAGGTCAAGGTGTATGTGCTTTGATCGGTGGTGTCGGGCTGGTGTTGAAGGAGTGCTTCCAGGATGCCGTGCAGGGACTCGATGCCCCATGCCTTCAGGGTGATTGTTCGATCTGCGCCACTGCGCGACCAGTTGATCTGCACCGGGCATGAGAGACGTTCGGACAGCGATGCGCTCAAGGCTTCGACGGCGCTGTCGGTGGTTTCCTCCGCATGGTCTGGCGTCGGTGTTGTGGCGTTGGCTGCGGGCGCCTCGCCAGCGTCGTGCATTGCGCCCTCCTGCGGACCGTCCTGCTTGAGCAGCTGCCGCAGTTGCTGGATGGAAAGGCGTTCGTCCTCGATCAGGTCTGCCCATCGGCGCTGGTCGGGATGGGGCAGGGCGAACAGGAGTCGGGCGTGTCCCAGGGTGACCCGGCCTTGTCGGACCAGATCACGCAGATGGGCGTCCGCTGTGTGCAAGCTGATCCAGCGCGAAACGACTGATCGTTCCAGGCCCAGCACCTGGCCGATCTGGAAGTCGGGCAGGCCGGCCTCGCGCAGGGTGGAGCAGTAGGTGTCCAGGTGTGGGGTAGGGTCGTTGTGCAGTCGCAGATCACGGATGGCGGTGATCGTGTCTGCGGAGGTCAAGCCTTCCTCCAATGTAATACAGGGCAGGGGGGCATCGTCGTTCAGTGGCACCGGCCACGGCGAAATGAGCAGAGCGGGTTGGCGCACCAGGTCGCGCAGGACCAGGCCATGTGTGGCGGCCGCAGGGTAGGGCGACATCAGGGTTTCAACACCCGCCTGGAGCTTGTGGGCGCTGGTGGTGAGCAAGGGCAATGGTTGGCGGCGTAGCGGCTTCATGGGTTACCCCCTTGTGTGGCACGTGCCACGCAAGGGTAGGGTGGTCCGCTGCCGGTGTCCACTGTGTGGCATGTGCCACACAGTGCGGAGCAAACTTGCCGCAGCACATCGGCCAGCATGCGTTGGCTGACCATCGCAGAGGCCCTTCGGGGTTTCTGATTTCCCCCAAAAGCCCCGGTCTGCATACGCAGGCCGGGGCTTTTTCATTGACCCAGCGTGCTGATTGTGGCAGTGTCGCCGTACACGGCATCGCAGCGTCTCTGCGATACAGGTTCCGCCCGCGCCAAACATCGGAACCACGACCACAAGGTTGGGCGCACTCTTCTCCACCCCCAGATCGGGCAGCACATGCCCTTGGGGGCGTGATGTTGTTCCGCGACGGGATTATTCTGTCTGAAAAAGGAGCAACACCATGAGCCTGTCGCAAGGTAGCCGGTATCCGGCTGATGCAGTGGAAGAGTTCAAGGCCACCGGCAAGGTGGTCGGGTTCAGGGTTCAGGACTTTCGCACCGACGAGACACCGGCCCTGCCGGAAGTCATCGAAGCCCTGAAAGGGCAGTTGGGATGGATCGGCCCGCCCGATGAGGATGGGTTCCGTCTGACACTTGGCGACTGTTGGGAGGATGCTGAAAGCGTCATTACCGACGAGTCCCACAAGGTCTACAAGTTCAAGGCCACTCTTGACGGTTCGCCGGAGGGCAAGCCGATCTTCCTGTTCGTCTGGGATACGGAATGCGAGCCGCTGATTGATCTTCTGGATCAGGACCAGGACTGGTCCGAATACCTGCGCTCTGCCGATTGTGGTGACCTGGAGTTTTCGGAGTATCTGGAAACCTACGGCCTGCACGCAGAGGCCATCCAGGCCCTGGATCAGGTCGAGGATGACGAAGATGAGACGCAGCCCTGCCGCGTCTGGGTGTCCTACAACTACAATGCAGGTTCCCTGGGCCGTCCGGCAGATGGCTTCCTCACCGAAGGGATGTTCAACGGTGATGGCCGCTATGGTGGCGATCCTGGACAGCACTATTTCGAGAACGCAGCAGCAGCTCGGGAGTGGGTCGAGGAGCAAAGCGAAGGCACCTACTACTTGAGCCACGGCGAGGCCAGCAGGCCCGACTACTTCGTCTGTCGCTGAGTTGTCAAGGCTCCCATTTTCAGCCCCCATTCGGGGGCTTTTTCATGTGCGCGAGCCGGCCCGGTGCCGGCGTCGCCGCGTGCATGAAAAAGCCTCTGTAGGCACACGGATTGCCCATCGGGCGATCGCCGGTCCCGCCCCACTACCGGCAGGTGCGCAAGCGCCGGGGCATTGTCAGCAACAAGGAAATCGGCATGATGAGCAAGTTTTTGAAGAACCCGGCCGAAACGCCGGGATGGGTCTGTGTTACCTGTGCATCCGAAGAGGTCTTTCACGACAGACACGGCGAGTACGCACGCCCAACCCTGGTTGCGGTGCCTGCATCTCGTGCACCGGTCCACCTTCACATCGTCAAGGGAGTTTAGACATGTACCCTTTTCACCAGATCGCCTTTTTTGATGGGCAAAAGCTGCTCCCAGATGAGGTGCGTTACCTTGTCAATGAGCTTGGTATTGAATACGCGGATTTCGGCGGGCGACCGATTGCTGACAACGCGGCCGAGTTGCTCGCTATCATCAGTGATGACGACCGCTTTACCGGGCATGTCCATCACGCCGCCGCTTACATCACTCTGGATGGATCACAGACGGAAGCCGGGGATGAGGTAGCCATCGCTTTCTCCGGCTTAAAGCTCACCTGTGAAGTCGGCTTCACCGGCGCTCCGATCTACTACGCCGTTACCACCGATGCCCTGATCGGCCTGGCGCGGAGTGCCCAACCATGAGCATCCATGTCATCGAATATGGCACCATCCCAGAGCGGGAACGCTTCGTGGCCTCGATCCGTGCCTTGGACATCACGCCGTGGTCGCCCAGGTTCGGCGAGTCTTTCAACGTACAGTAAGCGCCAACAACCGCGCTCTTTCCAGCCCCCATCCGGGGGCTTTTTCATGTGCGCGAGCCGGCCTGGTGCTGGCGTCGCCGCGTGCATGAAAAAGCCTCTGCAAGGCACACGCATTGCCCAAAGGGCGATACGCCGGTCCCGTCCCCAACACCGGCAAGCGCGCAAGCGCTGGGGACTTTCTATTGAGGGTTTCATCATGTCCAACGAGGTTGTTGAACACACGCTCGCCTTGGCGAGCATCGCCGGGATCCGCGAGGTTCCCGAAAATCGCCGTCTGGCGACCCTGCCCCGGTTCTTTGGACCGAGGATGTACGGTCGTGCGGAGGGCACCATCTTTAATATCGCCAGTGAGATGGTCAGGAACTATCGGGGTGCCTACTGGCACTTCTACACCCGTAGCAGCAGCAATGCCCTGATCCTTGTGCCATCGCTGGGCGAGCCGGAAGACTTGTTCACCATCGTCAATCCCGAAGAGGGTACGGAGTACCGCATGCACGCAGATGCCATCGGCATCAGCGTGTGCCTGTTCGCGTACAGCCGCCTGTCGTTCTGGTGTGACCGCCATGGCGTGAGTCAGGACACACAGCGTTTTGCTGACCTCTATCATGCGGTCAAGGACGTGGCCTGCGATCACCCGCAGAACCAGCTGATTCTTCAACTGATCGACTAGGAGCACAGGCATGAACGTGGACAGAAAAATGGCGCTGGACGAAGGCGTCGCTGCATTGCACCGGCTTGCAAAGGTGGCCCTGAATGACTCAGGGCAGTGTCGGTTCATCGCCCGATTCTTGCTGGGCCTCTACAACGGCACGCGCTTCCCGTTTGATCTGACGGATCTGCGGGCGGTTGATGGCAACTTGTTCGAGGACTGCATGTTGGTCTTGCGGATGGATGCGCGCTTCACCGAAAAAGAGGTGCATTGCTACTTCACCGAAGGCGGGGCCTTGTTTGAAGAGATGGCAGCCCGCTGGATGGTGCTGGATCACAACGAATTGCGTATCGCGGTCAAGACCGGTGTACGCGAAGTGATCAAGTACGTGCATGAGGGCCTGGGTGAACGAGCCACTGGCAAGGTGCTTGTCTGTGGCCACACACCCGGCTACCGGAATGTGTCCGCCACGCTGGAACTTCGGAGCGATCCGGGTGCCGAGCCGGTCACTGTAAAGGCCGACTTCGACAACGCATCGTGCCTGGCCTTGTTCGAGACGATCCGCGACGCCCAGGCCACGGCCTGGGGGTTGGGAGATCCGATTGACAAGAGGCCGGGTGAAGTCCGGCCAGGGTGGATGAAGAGCCTGGCCTGACCATCTCTCGCACATGAATTACAGCCCCCTTTTCAGGGGGCTTTTTTATGGAGGACGATCTGATGCAAACCTATGAGATCAAACAGGTGAGCTTGGGACAGAACAAGGGCGCACCGCGCATCTTCATCGAGAACCATCGGCTGGGACAGGCGGGCTTTTCGCCAGGTGTCAGGTACGAGGTTAAAGTCGATGAGGGGCGAGTGGTGTTGCAGCTCAAGGAAGACGGTGATCGCGTGGTGTCAGGGAAGACGCGAGGCGCCGCGCAGGTGCCGGTGATCGACCTGAACTCCAACCGCGTGTTGGGTCAGTTTGCCGATCACGCATCGGTCCGGCTGGTGGTGCGTTACGGCCAGATCCACCTGCTGCCGCTGGCTTCGCGCAAGCGAGCACGCGAGCGGCTTGATCGACTGGTCAACCGGCTGGAGCAAGGCAAGCCACTTCGCACCGCGTCGGTCTGTCACGGTGGTGGTGTCTTGTCCAAGGCGCTGCACGATGGATTGAACGAGGCGGGCGTGGAGTCGGTGCTGGTCATGGCCAATGACTTTGAGCCAGGTGTGCTGTTTCAGGCATCGCTTCACAACCCTGTCTGGAACAAACGGACCAAGGCGGTTGCAGCTCCGCTGCAAGAGATCGTCACCGATGACTACCTGTTGGGACAGGTCGGTGAGATCGAGGTGCTGGAAGCGGGTTTGCCGTGTACGGCCGCATCGCTTTCAGGTCGTGCCAAGAAGCATCTGTCGATGGCCGAGGCCGATGAAAAGGCCGGACATCTGGTGGCCCCGTTTCTTGCACTCATCAACCGCATGCAGCCTGCCATTGTGGTGCTGGAAAACGTACCGCCTTACCAGAACACGGCCAGCATGTGGCTGTTGCGACATACGCTCCGCGATTGGGGGTATGTGGTGCATGAGGCGATCCTGGGTGCGCAGGACTTTGGTTGCCTTGAAGATCGCAAGCGACTTTGCATGGTGGCGGTGACCGCCGGCCTGAGCTTTGAGATCGAGGCCGTCAAGCCCCGATTGCACAGCAAGCCGCGAGTGCGGGATGTGCTGGAGCACGTGCCCGACGATGATCCGTCCTGGAAACAGGTGGCCTACCTGAAAGCCAAGGAAGAGCGGGACAAGGCCGCAGGCAAGGGGTTTCGCATGCAGCTGGTGGACATGGATGCTACCCGCATCGGAACGATCGGCAGCCAGTACATGAAGGCCCGCAGTACCGAGCCACGGATTCCGCATCCTGATCCGGATGATCCCAGGTCGCGGTTGCTCACGCCCGGTGAGCATGCTGCTGCCAAGGGTGTGGATCCGGTGCTGATCGCCGGCATGCCGGCGACAAGGGCACATCACCTGCTTGGAAACGGCGTGTGTCCTGCGCCGTTTGAGGCAGTGGCCTACTGCCTGGGTGTGATGCTCACTGCGATGGTGTCGAAGATGACAGATCACGCGCCGGCATTCGCCGCCGCCAGATGATCGCTACACCAGCTGTTTTCTTGCCCCCATTCGGGGGCTTTTTCTTGCGCGTGATCCGGCCAAGTGCCGGCGTTGTCGCGTGCATGAAAAAGCCTCTGCAAGGCACACGCATTGCCCATCGGGCGATCGCCGGTCCCGTCCCCATCACCGGCAAGCGCGCAAGCGCTGGGGACATTCTTGATGACTTGAAGAGGTATGAATCATGGCTCTTGTTTTCCCACGTGTGGCCAGGAATCTGGCCAGGAACGGGTTTTTCCCAACCGATGCCGAAACGGTTCGCCGGATCGGTTTTGCACTGACGCCTACGGGTGACAAGCCGGTACGCATTCTGGATCCGTGTTGCGGTGAAGGAGAGGCGGTTGACCAGCTGGTTCGTGATCTGGGGCTGCGCAAGGCGAAGACCTATGGTGTGGAGCTGGACGCTGACCGTGCCATCCCGGCCCGGCAGCGGCTGACGCATCTGCTTTGGTCGGACGTGCAGGACACCTCGATCGAGGCTGGCGCGTTCGACCTGCTGTTCCTCAATCCGCCCTATGGAGATCTGGTGGCGGACAAGGCCGCGACCGGCAACGAGGACATCAGTCGGTTCGAGGAACTGTTTGTGCGCCGGACGATGCCGACCCTGGCCATGGGCGGGGTGATGGTGTTGATCATCCCGCACTATGAGATGCGGCCGAAACTGTGTGGTTGGCTGGCTCGATCGTTCGACCGGTTGACGGTTCGCCGTGCTGCGGTGGACACGTACAAGCAGGTGGTGATCTTCGGTATCCGCAGAAGGGCGGTGCAGGGGGATGTCTCAAGGCAGGTGGCCAAGCTGGTTGAGTTGGCTGCCAACCCCGAGTCGATTCCCTTTCTTCCGGAAAGCCCGGATGGGTGGGTTGATGGTGTGACCGAAGATGTGGCACCCGAGCAGTTCATCGCGGTGGCAGCGGACTCGATTCAGCAGTTGCGCAAGGCTGACGTGGCCCGTGTGCTGGATGAGGCGCCGCGTGCACAGCGTCATCGGATTGCCAGCCACATCAAGCTGCATCGTGTCGATTTGAGCGATGAGGTTGACCAGGTGCTGTCTGAATCTGGCGGTCTGGCGACAGAGACGTTTCCCTTGCGAGGGACGGTTGCCTCCGAGGCTCCGATCAGGTTTGTGGCTCACGAACTGGATCCGGTTTTCCTTGGGGATGCAGCTGCACGCAACCCGGTGCTGTGGAACACGTTTGAGAGCTGTCTGGGGCAGGGTGGAGTTGAACCCAACAAGCCGCCTTTGCACGAGATGTCGGACTGGCATATCGCCATGCTGACGGCTTCCGGACAGAGCAACGGCGTGATCGCCGATGAGTCCGGGTATCAGGTGCTGGTGAAGGGTCAGACGACCAAAACCCAGCACAAGACGGTCGAGGTTGAGTACGGGGAGGATGGTCTTCCCGTGGCTGAAGTGTCCACGGTGCGAGAGCGTTTCGTGGCCTCGATCCGTGCACTGGACATCACCCCCTGGTCACCCCGCTTCGGTGAGTCTTTCACGGTGCAGTAGCGCCATCCAAGCCGGCGATCAGAAGGATCGCCGGCTCTTCTTCTTCACAACCTTCAATAGGGAGCGATGTCATGAAATTACGTGTAGCTGTGGCATGTCGTGATGCAAATGGGTGTGCGGCGATGCCGGTGTTTGATGTCGAGGCTGATGAACAGGAACAGCTCGACGGTTGTCACTACCTGAGAGCGGAGGAAATGGCTTCTCAGAGTGGCTATGAGAAGCCATTTCTCTGCTTTGATGGTAGTGAGCAGCCTGCCATTTTGAAGTGCGCTTATGACCTTGGTATCGCAACTCAGGTTGTTGCGATCGACATGACTGGTGGTGCCATCCACTCGGTGCGAGCCGACGCGGGCGACATCCGGGTCATTTGCTATGACACGGATGATCTTTACGAGAGCGAGTTGGTTGAAGATCGACCACTTGGGATCAACGGTGAAATGATCACGTGCTGGGCTTGTGATTGCCTGGCCGATGAGGATCCACACCTCGCCAAGCTCTTGTAGAGCTTCGTGCAGGCTTCGTTGTTTCAGCCCCCATCCGGGGGCTTTTTCATGTGAGCGAGCCGGCCCGGTGCCGGCGCCGTCGCGTGCATGAAAAAGCCTCTGCAAGGCACACGCATTGCCCATCGGGCGATCGCCGGTCCCGCCCCATCTACCGGCAAGCGCACAAGCGCTGGGGCATTGTCTGAAACAAGGAAATCAACATGAGCAATCAGTTGAAGATCCCGGCCAAAAAGCCGGGCTGGTTTTGTGGCACCTGCGGAGAGGAAGAGGTTTTCCACGATGCGCAGGTTCGCTGGTGTCGGGACACGCAAGAGTGGGAAGTGGTCGCGGTACTGGACGATCACTGGTGTGAAGCCTGTGCCAACGCCGGCAAGGAAGGTGAGACTGTCTTTGGTGAGCTTGAAGACCAGCAGGAGATGCCGGCATGAGCGCTCTTCAACCAACCATTCCAGCCCTGCAATCAGCGGTGCATCGGGTTGCCACAACATCTATGAAGCTGCTGGGAAGGGGCTGTCGTGAGACGCTCAAGGACGTGGATGATCCGACCCTGGAGGTCGTGCTGATAGCCATGCGTGCCAAAGCCAAGGAAATCATGCCGAAGGTGCTGGAAGAGGTCCAAGAAAGCCCCTGGCTGGCTGGGCCCTTGTTTGACGATGCAGCCATGTCTGTGTATCAGTCAGGCAAGGCACAACTGGAGGCGATCATGGAAGGTCGGTCATGACGATCCTGTCTGTCACCGGGCATCGCCCGGCCAGACTCGGTGGGTACGGAGATACGGTCAATGGCCGGCTCCATGCGCTGGCCCATCGAGTGCTTGGCGAGCGATCGCCAAAGCTGGTGTTGACGGGCATGGCACTTGGTTGGGATCAGGCCATTGCCAGGGCTGCACATGATCTGGATATCCCGTTCCATGCCTATGTTCCATTTCCAGGGCAGGACGGGCGCTGGCCAGACCATGCGCGTCGGCGCTATGAGCAGCTGCTGGCCGTCGCCGAAAAGCAGGTGCATGTCAGTCCCGCGTACAGCCCGGCCGCGCTGTTCCAGCGCAACGAGGCAATGGTGCGCGATTCAGACGAAGTGATTGCGCTTTACGATGACAGCGGCAAGGGTGGCACTGCGCATTGCGTGGCGTTCGCCCGCCGTCTGGGAAAACCGGTCCACAACGTCTATGCGATGTGGCTGGAAATGACCCAATCTGATCCCTGAACCAAAAAAATGTTGCCCCAGGCAATTTGGTGTATGATCCGGACAGGTGATGTAAGATTTCATCTAGTGCGGCTCTGTTCCGTACCTTAAGCAACCCGGCAGGCAATTCCTGCCGGGTTTTTTTTCGCCTGCTGTTTCCGTGTGAACAAATCATGAACAATAGGGGCGCATAAGTATTCCCAAGGGTGCCAAAGGGGCGCAGACTGGTTCCATCGACAGTCAAGGACCACCCCATGCAACGCACCGGAACACGTTTCACCTTGTACCTGCGGGAAGGCGCCGAAGAGGTGCTGGCCGGTTTTGAGAGTGAGCGGTCGCCGCGCATCAACCAGGTGGTACAGGACTACATGGGTTTTGTCGAGCATCTGGTGCCGGGCCTGACGGCCGCACAGTGGCGGGTGCTGGTGGATCTGGTGGATGGTGATCCGAAGATGCTCGAAGAGCTGCGAACGGTCGCGCTGCTGTGGGGCGTGGTCCTCACGCAACAAGATGCCGTCCAGGCCCGAGGTGTGGATGCCAGCGAGCTGGCAGCTCACCTGCGTTCGTTCTCGGACCCTGAGCAGCGGGCGCTGCGCGAAGTGCTGTGGCGGGTGCGTGCCCGGATCGAGCAGGGTCTGGATTTCAGTGTTGCATTGCAGCTGGCTGGTGCGCCTGTGGTGGATGCCCCGCCAGCGGCGAAGCCAGCTGCAAAACAGGCGGCACGCAAGTCGCGTAGGAGTGCATCGTGAGTTTTGTTCGTATTCGCAAGGGGCGCCTGCATGCGCTTCGAGGCAGCGGCAGGGCATGGTCGGAAGTGGCGCAGATCACGGGCTACTCCTTGGCTGCGGTGCGCGTGATGGATCAGGTTGGATCCATGAAGCAGGCGTTGCCGGGCAAGCGTCGGGGGGCTGGCGGAACGGCTGGGTCTGATCGAGCTTGTGAAGCCTGGCGATCAGCGTGCTGTTTGTAGCAAAGATGCGGCCAATGGTCGCGGTCTGGACCACTCATCACAAAGTCAACAAACCCAATAACAGGAGAGCTGAAATGGAACAGAACATAGTGATGACCAATTCTTTCGTCTTCGTCCTGGCCTGCGTTTTCATGACGCTCCTGGGCATGTACCTGCGAAGCGTGTGTGAAGTGCGTCGTGGGCGGCGGTCGGAGACGGTCGATACCGAAGAGCTTGAAAAGTGGACGCAGGCGGAAAAGCTGATGAAGCGGGTGCTGTGGGTACTGGCCCCGGTGCTGGGATTGGCGCTGCTGTTGTCTCGCAGTGCCTTCGGCTGAGCCAGGGTCAAGTCAAGTGGGAGCTGGTGCCATGGACAAAAAACAGATCGAACAGCTGGTGCTCGATGAGCCACGTATGGCGCCCGTCATGGACATGCTTTGTGAGTTGTACCAGATGGATGAAGCGCAGCTGGAAAAGCATCTGGAAACGGTACGTGGGCGCTTTGCGTTGGAGCCAGAGGATCGGAAATGAACAAGGAATCACAAGCCTTGCCGATGACCAATTTGGAAGCCTTCGGAACCATTGTCGCTGTGTTCGAGGAACTACAAAAGCGGTTGAAGGTTGCCTCGGACCAGGAGAGGGATGTGTTGGAGCCGTTGCTCGTCCGCTCTGCGCAGGTGATCTCGCACGTGCGAACGCGACTAAGTGCAACATAAGGAGAAACGAAGTGGAAAAGATCATCGAGGAAATCAGGGTCGAGCGTGCTGCCCAGGATGCGCAGTGGGGAGGCCCGGAGCACGACGACGAGCACAGCATGGAAGAGTTTGGAGGGTTCATCCTCCGACAGTTGAACCTCTGCAATGGCGGTCGGGGGCATGATGTGCGCGAACGCTTCATCAAGATCGCAGCCCTTGCCATGGCCGCTGTTGAGTCTCATGACCGAAGGATAAGTGCCTACGCTTCCACTACTAACATGGTAGGTGGCAAGCCAGTATCTGGACAATGAGCCATGGGAAGTGTCCTGAAATTTCCAAAGCGGCGGTTAGCTACTCGTGATATGGCGAATCCAGCTAAAGCAGTCAGTAATAATTGCTGGCTGCACCAATGGTCAAGGTACGAGACGTTGAAATTGGTGTATTGGAAAAACACCCCAGGCGGATACCGTATTCAGTCTAGGTGCTGCCAAGTGTGTGGATTTATACAAGATAAAAAACTGTTTTTTTGACCTCACATGCAACTTGTCACCGGGTGCAGGCATAGCCAAAGGCCACAGGCAAAATGAAGCCAACCAACGAAGCGGGTTCGGCCTAATAGGTGTTGGGACGCGACGCTTGGAGGAAACATGAAAGCACAACACATTGACCGAATGACGTGGACTAACGCTCCGGAATGGGCGACGCACATTGTTGGGTGGATCGGCGAACCGCAAACATGCTTTTGGGCGCAAGAAATCGACGGCTGTTATTTCGGCGAGAGCCAGCGCATAGAACAGCATTTCTCCTTCAGCCTCACGACCGATGACGACGAGGATGACACCTTCGGATGGGAAATCCTGTCAGAGCGGCCTAACACCGTATCGAGGACAACACGATGGAACTAAGCCAAGGAATCAAGGCGGCTGTTGCAGCGGTTAATAAGGTTGAGGAATTGCCAGTAGACCAGCGGAAGGACTTTCTGGAAATGCTGGGACACGCCGCGACAAAGTACATGCGTGCTTATGGTGGCGTGGAATACACGCGAGGTTGGTTACAAGCTGCGATGGACGAACTTGATGGCCCTGCGCCCTTTGAGCTGCGGAAGCCTCAATGACGCCATCAAGTAAGCGGCCAGGGACATTTCCAGCGAACGTGCTGACACAAGAGGCAAACACATGAAAACCCAAGTTGAGTACCAGGGCTACTACGCCGAGCTTTACCCGGTGCCAGGTCAGGATCTGGTGCAGGGCAGGTTGCTCTATGTGGCCGATGTGGTGGCCTTCACCGTGCCGCCGGCGGCGGCGCGTGCCTGCTTTGGGGCGGTGGTGGAGGACTACCTGAAGAAGTGCCACCAGCTGGGCAGGATGCCGCCCTTTGTCTGTCCGCAATGCGATCAGCCCGCCGAGGATCTGCTGACCCATGCATTCGCCACGGCGCTGTGCGGACAGCCGGTGTGTGCGGACTGCTACGCGAAAGCGTGTGCACCTGCGGTTCGCGTCGGCAACTGCTGATGCGAGCCTGTTTCGGCTACGGGCTGGCCTGGCTGCTGTATGCGCTAGGTCACCTTGCCTGGCTTACCAGGTGCCCCTACCGGATCTATGACGGGTTGATGGCCCGATCATTGAGGGTGCAGGACCACTTCGGTGCCACCGGCCCGTGGGTGGCACCGAGCGTGGATGAGTCAGCTGGATCGGCGCTCAGCGAAGAGGCTGCCCGATGAGCTACTGGCGATTGTCTGTGCTGCCCGGCTTCATCCTTCTGGCCGGCGCCATTGTGGCGCTCATGGCTCGTTTCGTCTTTTCCAAGACCCCTATGGTCGGCGCCCTTGCCGATCAGGTGGCCAGCTACGCATTCCCCGTGGCGCTGGTTCTGGCATTCGTGGTCTACATGTGGAACTTGCTGGCGGTCCTAGAATGGCAGCGCAATCCCGATGCAGCAGCCTGTCGCCACTGTGGTGGCCCGCTGGGCCACATCAAGGACGGCCGCTGGGGGCCGTATTCAAAGTGTTTCGCGTGTGGTCGGAACACGCCCCGAACATAGCAATCAAGGAGCGCGGACATGAGCATGATGGATGATAAAGACAGTCGGCGATTCAAGGATTCGCTCTCTGCCTATGGGCCGATCAGGTATCGGAACGATATGTGGTGGAGGATTCGGCGCCTGTGGCTGCATCATCTGGCGGGGCCGTCAGGCACTCACTTCACGGGTTGACACAAATAGCGTGTCATGCCTAGACTGGCATTGTTAGCGGCACCTCAGCGTTTCTGAGGTCGGTCCACTCGCATCCAACCTGGACCAGGCTCACAAGAGCCGGATGCATCCTCAACTCAACCCTGACGGGAGACAGACTCTCCCCGACCAGGGTGGTGTTCTGTCTTCCTGAATGGGTATTTTTCATTCAAGGAGTCTTACATGAACACCTCTTCTAACCAGTTCCATAACACCGCCCTTCGTGGTCCGGCCTATCTGAACGACGTTCGGATGGTCACTCCCAAGGGATCGCGACGTGGCCAGCCGTATCTGGCGGCTCGCGTGAAGTTCCTTCAGGGGGCCAAGAACCCTGCGGAAGGTGATGCTGACGAGGGTTACCTCGTCAACTGCAACATCCAAGGCCCTGCGGCTGAGCTTCTGAACCAGTACGCTGGTTCTGAATCGCAGATCTGGGCTGTTGTCCGCGTCAGCAACTTGTCGTCCTCGATCTACACCCGGTCGAAGGACAGCAAGTACGGCAAGGCTGGTGACCCGGCCATTGCCAACTACGGACGCCTTTATGCCGTCGAACAGCTGTATGTCGACGGAAACAAGGTCTACTCGCGCACTGACGAGGCAGCGGAAGCTGACTCCCAGGCGCAAAAGGACGCCCCTCGCCGCGCAGCGGTGATGGGTGACCAGCACGATGATTCGTCGTTCGATGATGACGACATCGGATTCTGAGTTCCACGCCGCAACCGAAAGGCACCCTCACCAGGGTGCCTTTCGGCTTTTCTGGGCAGGAGAAATCCATGAACATCTACGAGATTTGGGGGAACAAAAACCCCGACACCGGCGCCTTCATGCAGAAGACCCGCCGCGTCCTCAAAAACGATGAGCAAGCCGAAGAAGAAGCACATCGCCTCTTCGGGCAACACGGTCAAGAGCATGAGGTTCACTTCCTGTATCCGGTCACTGCTGATGTTGAGGCACTTGATCGCGGATGGGATCCGCATGAGCTGCCGTTCTGAATGCAATGAAGGTACGGCAGGCTTCCTGCCGTACCAGTGATGTGTGCATGGACCTGGGCATCCGGGTGCCCAGGTCCATGCACATCCCATCTACGTGCTGAACTGCCCCGCGACGGCCTCCCTACCTTCACATCATCATGCGGCCGTTTTGCCAGTCGCACCTGGTGATGTCATTCCTGATCAGGCTCGACCGCACGAGCACAAGGCTTCACCTGTGCGGTAATCAAAAATAAATCACGGTCCGCCCCCTGCTCCGTGTGCAGCGTTGGTTTGGCAAGGCCATCGCGGGGCCTACTTGCCGTGTCCCGGTGAGACTTGCCGGGACGCGGTTTCCCCAGGCGCACTTGCAAAAGTGTGCCTGGGGAAACCGAACATCCCCTTTGCTTGGAATCCATCGGCATCTGCCGATTCGGCCTCACCGATCTGAAAAGGCCAGCCGGCTTGTACCGGCGATCGACTCTCCCACCCAAGCAAAGGAGCACCACCATGTGGTTCCAGGGCACTCTGGCCGTCAAGGCCGTCAATGGCCGCAACGGCCCGTTCAATGTCGCCAAACTCCATCTGGAGATTGGCGAGTTTGCAATCAAACACCCCCTGATCCAGCAACTGGATGAAGGGCGCTACCCCGTCACTGCTGACGTGGAAAACATCTTCATCGCCACCCGGCCAGCCAATGGAGCTTCCATTTCGGAACTGGCGGTGTGGACACGTGATCTTCAGATCCAGTCCGATGAAGCGCAGGAAAACTCGGATGACAACGATCCCCTGATGGCGCCGGGGCTGGTTGAGGAACCCGAGGATGAGATTCCTGATCCTCCGGCACCTGTTGCCAGCAAGGACGAACCGCAATCTGCGGACGGGAGCGATCTGCACCCAACATCGGATGAGGACGCAGAACCTGATCCGGATTCGGAGGTGGCCAAGCTGTTTGGCGATCTTGCTCAGGCCGTGCTGGCACGCCAGCCCGTCAAGCTGGATCCCGCATCGGGCTTGATGCGCAAACAGGTCGCCTACCTGAAAGCCAATGGCTTCCGGTTCAAGTCGACCGACAAGATCTGGTTGCCCATCATCGAGTAAAGGGAAAAGCAGGCCGGCAATCATGCCGGCCTGCTCGCTTCTGACTTGCCCGGTGGATTTCCCTGGATGTGTGGCGCGGTCCGCGCACCCAGGGAAATCCACCACCGCAAGAGAGGCCCCGATGAAAACCGAACCCATCATGATGTTCCCTGGTGTCTATCCGATCAGCCGCTGCGAGCGAAAGGTACAGGTCGGCGCCAAAGCCATCCTGGCTCGCGCCGGTCTGCTTGATGCGGTTTGGCCCACGCGAGATCGCATTGAGCACATCTTCTACAACACGTTGACCCAGCGCATTTGGGTTCGACAAACCAACCGGCATTACCCGGTCATGGATCTCAAAAAAGCCGTCGTGCATCTGAAGAAGAACGGCTCGGACGCAAGCGACTGTCGGCCTCTGGCCGGCTTGCTTGAAGCTCCACACTACAGGGCGGTAATGATCGACATCCGATCCCCGACAGTCTGGCGGCGTCGGGTACAACACAACCGCCCACCCCTGGCAGGGGACACGCGGGTGATGGTCCACGTCGAACCGACAAGGCCCATCGCCCCGCAGCTCGCCAGCTTCATGGCGCCGCTGGAGTAGCCCTGCCCTTCCAGCCCCCATCCGGGGGCTTTTTCATGTGCGCGAGCCGGCCTGATGCCGGCGTCGCCGCGTGCATGAAAAAGCCTCTGCAAGGCACACGCATTGCCCATCGGGCGATACGCCGGTCCCGTCCCCAACACCGGCAGACGCATAAGCGTCGGGGACATTCTTGAAAGGAAAAAACCATGGATCGCACTTCTGCGAAACAATACGTGCACGGTGTCGTGCACGCGTTCGTCCCGAGCAATGCTCGGAAGTACAAGTTCGGGTACATCAATCCGCTGGATCCGGCCCAAAATGCGTTTGGGTTCTTCATTGACCCCAAGCCGATTGAGGGCACGGTGGTGGCATTCGATGACTTGCTTCTGGTCAAGACCGGACGCATTGATTTCATCGGTGTCCCGGCCAGCATTCTGAGGGGAGATGAGTTGCCCCAGGTGGGTGACAAAGTGCAGGTCGTGACCTACGCCCGTCGCAAGTTTGATGGGCGCAGGCTTGATGAGCCGGAAGTGGAAATTCGGACCATGCCGGACGGCACGCAGTACGAGGTCAAGACGATGGTCATCGGTGCTGGTCATCTGGACTTCCCGCTGGAAACCAAGCCCACCTGTCCTGAGCTTGCGGAGATGATCCGTCAGATGACTCTGCTGCCGGCGCCTGGCTCTGACTGTGGCTATCGCAGGATCGTCCACATGATCGCCGATGCCGGTGGCAAGGACTTCCGGTTGGTGGATCCGGTGCCCGAGAAGATCATCGAAACCCCTCCGGAGCTGAGCTTCCACGTGTCCACGGCCATGTTCCAGGGCCGCGTGGCGGTGCGTTATGACCGAGGCTCCGATACCTACGAAGTGCACGCCGATAGCGACCATGCCGGTCGTGATCCGATTCGGATTGAAGATGTGCACTTCATCGAGCTGGGTGAGGTCTTCGAGCGCATCTTCGATGATGGCTCCTGGGCCTATGTCACCGTCAACATCACCAAGAGGGCGCGTCGGCCACGTGCCAAGGCCCACTGATGGGTAGTCAGCTGTACCACATTGACGTGGTGAACACCGACATGGATCGTCGCGTTCGGCAGACCGCCTATCCCATGACCCGGCGCGAGTGCGAGGTCATGGCCAGCAAGATGACGCCCTACTCGTGGCGGAAGATCGAGCTGGTTCCGGTGCCTGATCCCATCCACTGAACACGCCTTACGTGTTCACTCACCAAGCCCCCATTCGGGGGCTTTTTCATGTGCGCTTGCCGGCCCGGTGCCGGCGCTACCGCGTGCATGAAAAAGCCTCTGTAGGCACACGCATTGCCCATCGGGCGATCGCCGGTCCCGTCCCCATCACCGGCAAGCGCACAAGCGCTGGGGGCTTTTTAGCAGGAGAAAGCCATGAGGCACGTACACGACAACCCCGGTGCGGGTGGTGATGTTTATTCTGAAACCGCTGATCTTCCGCCGAAATTGATGGTCAGGGACGCCTGTGGTAAGTACAGGGTCGCGGAGTACGAGGAAGTTCTTACCGTGGCTCAAAGTCTTGCCCAACAGAGAATCATGGGCAGGGTCTTATTGAATAAGGCACAAACGGTGAAGGACTTCCTCGTTAACAAGTTGGGAGGCTGTGAGCGCGAAGTGTTTGCAGCGCTCTTCCTGGACACTCGACATAAGCTGATCGCTTATGAGGAGCTCTTCTACGGAACCGTTGATGGCACCGAGGTTAGTTCGCGTGAGGTGGTCAAGGCCGCACTGCGACTTAATGCTACTGTCGTCATTCTGGCGCATAACCACCCAAGCGGAAACCCCGAGCCAAGTGCAGCGGATCACAGGGTTACAAAAAATCTGTCCGATGCGTTGAAGCTGGTCGAAATCAGAGTGGTTGATCACATTGTCGTAGGCGCAGGAACAAGTGTGTCGTTCGCGGAACATGGCTATCTGTGACAGATGCTATCTGTGTCCTTCCAGCCCCCATTCGGGGGCTTTTTCATGCGTGCGATCCGGCCAGGTGCCGGCGTCCTCGCGTGCATGAAAAAGCCTCTGCAAGGCGCACGCATTGCCCATCGGGCGATCGCCGGTCCCGTCCCCATCACCGGCAAGCGCACAAGCGCTGGGGACTTTCTTGGAGGAAATAGTCATGATTTTGGATGTTTGCAGCCATGGTGAGACTGAAGGTGGCGACCCCTGTGCAGGGCAATACAGACATGCGCGTGGATTCGGTCCGCAGCCGGTTGAGCACTACCTGATCGGGAAATCCGCAGCAAACGCAGTTCGGTTGCGCCCGCCTGTCGGGAAATGCTTCACCGACGAACAGTGGACTGCCATCAGTGAGTGGATTACGGCGACAGGCCGTTGGACTGCGATCCGGCATCAGGGCAAGCAAGTGCTGCTTGCCATCTCGTATCAAGGAGAAGCCTGGTCGAGTTTCCCACCTTCAAACTTCGTATCGGAGAAGCAGAAGGCGGAGGCCGCTGCCTTGGCTGAGAGCGATCGCGTGAAAAAAGCCATACAGGAGGAAACCGCCAGCCTGCTTCAAACACAGGCCGGGAAATGGGTTCGAGGCTACATTGGCGAAGATCTGCTCGGTGACTACAACGCGGCGCGATTGGCAGATGCCATTTCGGCAACTGATCCCAGCAAGCGCCAGCTTCGATCGTTCCTGTTGAACTGGCAGGTGGGCGAGAAGCTGAAGGCCGATGGCCTGCCCGAAGATGTTGTTGACACAAAGGGGCTGGTTTCCTGGTTGCGTCAACGGATGCTCAACGAACTGGCTGTTTGACAAGCCCAGTTTTTCAGATTGCTCCACCAAGCCCCCATCCGGGGGCTTTTTCATGTGCGCGAGTCGGCCCGGTGCCGGCGTCAGCGCGTGCATGAAAAAGCCTCTGCAAGGCACACGCATTGCCCATCGGGCGATCGCCGGTCCCGTCCCCATTACCGGCAAACGCGCAAGCGTTGGGGACGTTTTCTCAAACCAGAGGTGCTTCCAATGTCCTTCTATTCCCTTCCAGACGCCCGTGGCGTCTTCTGCGACGCTGCGGTCATGACGACCGATGGCGTTCTCGTGTTTGCCTCGCTTTGGGGCCGCGATACGGTCATCCAGGGTTTGCTGGGGAACCTGCAACTGCCCCTGGTCGATGGCGGCATGAATCGCATCCGGCTGGCCCGGACCGACTCTGACCAGCCGCTGGCGCCCGAGTGGATCCAGGGCGGTGCTCGCTTGCCCAACGTGGATCTGTACGACAAGACCACAGGCCGATATCCCAAGCAACCTGGGGATTCGGTCGTAGGTTCACTGGTCCACCTGTTCCTCTTCCACAAAGACGTGCAGGACCAAGGCTGTGGGTATGTCCTGACCAAGGACTCCACGACTGATGGCCAGTCGCTGCTGTGGCAGCGGTTCAAGCAAATGCAAACCCTGCCGCTGCTCGATGACTGGCAGCCGATCGTGATGGATGAGCTGCATCAGGCTGGAACCATCCAGCCGCTGACATGCGTGGGAAATGTGCGCGGTTGGCACATCAACTTCGCCGATCAGGATGCATTCGACGCTCACATCACTTCGCTGCTCAGGGCCAACACCCTGCCCCTTCCTTCTCGCAACTCCCTGTAGGAGACGTTCCATGAGCATTTCCACCCTGCCGCTTCGCGGCACCACCCGCCAGGTTCCCGACTTCATCCAAGCCGGGGACAAGGACGTGGCTCTGGCTGATTTCATCAGCCACTTTCGCTCCGGTCTGCTCCACCAGATCGGTCAATCCACACCGGTCCAGTACCAGGGTCCGAATCGTTCGCGGGATCAGGTCATGGATGGCCTCAAGCGCACGCCCTTCCCCAAGCAGCGTGAGCGCGTGCAGGCCATGGCCACGCACTTGCTCGACTTCAACTCGCCGTTCGCGGTGCTGAACGCTGAAATGGGCACCGGCAAGACCATGATGTCGATCTGCCTGGCTGCCGTTCTGGAAGCCGAAGGCATCCGCCGGCATCTGGTGCTCTCTCCGCCACACCTGGTTTACAAGTGGCGGCGCGAGATCCTGGACACCATTCCCGGTGCCAGGGTCTGGGTGCTCAACGGCCCTGACTGCATCGCCAAGCTCCTGGCCTTCCGCGCAGCTCTCCGGAGCAAGCGGCGCGTCGTGGGCGAGGTGGATCCCCCCGAGTTCTTCATCATGGGGCGGGTCCGGATGCGCATGGGCTTTCACTGGCGAGTTGCCGCCACATCCCGCAAGGAACTTGTCCGTCAGGAATCCACGGATGGCACCGGCAAGGTACACGTCCACCAGTTCACCAAGGTGGTCGCTGCCTGCCCTGACTGTGGAAGCATCGTCCGGGATGAGGAAAAGCACAGCGTCGGCTATGACAGCTTCATGTCACTGCAACGCAAGGCAACCTGCACATCCTGCAAGGCCAGGCTCTGGACGCTCATGCGGCCAGGTGGCAAACAGGCCAATCCGGATGATTCGGTTCGCAAGGCACTCCTGGAATTGCCCACCATCGGCCCCAAGCGCGCTGACGCGCTCTTGAGGATGTTCGGTGCCAAGTTCCTTGGCAGCATGCTGGAGGACAACATCTACGAGTTCACCAACCTGCTCGATGAGGATGGCGATTTCGTGTTCACCCAGCGGCAGTCCGAGCGCATGGAGCGCGCCCTGAGCAAGATGGAGTTTTCGCTCAACGGCGGGGCACCGTATCAGCCGACCGAGTTCGTCAAGCGCTACCTGCCCAAGGGTTCGTTCGGCTCGCTCATCGTGGATGAAGGCCATGAGTACAAGGCAAGCAACAGTGCTCAGGCCCAGGCGTTCGGTGTGCTGGCCAGCCAGATCCAGAAGGTCATCCTTCTGACTGGCACCCTCATGGGTGGCTATGCCGATGACCTGTTCTATCTGCTGATGCGGGGCATGCCCAGCACGATGATCGCTGACGGGTTCCGCTTCAACGCCCAAGGCAGCATGGCTACTGCGGCCATGACTTTCATGCAGCGGTACGGGGTGCTGAAGACGGTCTACCGGGACAAGCAAGGCGAAGGCGATGACTTCAAGACCGCAAAGGGATCCAAGAAAACGGTCAACGTCTCACGGGCACCGGGGTTCAGTCCGGCTGCCATCGCTCGTTACCTGCTCCCGCACACCGCTTTCCTGAAGCTCAAAGAGATCGGCGGCAACGTGCTGCCGGCCTATCAGGAAGACCTGGTGGAAGTGGAAATGGACTTTGCCATGCGAGCCAAGTACACCGAGATGCAGAACAAGCTCGTGGATGCTCTCAGGGAGGCTCTTCGTCGCGGTGACCGCAGCTTGCTCGGTGTGGTTGCCAACGCGCTGCTGCGCTGGCCGGAGACGTGTTTCGAGCCGGAAATCATCAAGCATCCGCAAAGCAGGGACACCCTCATGGTCCTGCCTTCGATGTTTGGTGAGGATGAGGTCACGCCCAAGGAAGAGGCACTGATCGAGCTGGTCAGGACCGAAAGGGCCAAGGGGCGCAAGACCCTGATCTACACGGCCTACTCCGACAGTCGCGACACCACCACCCGGTTGCGGAGGATCCTCAAGGATGCAGGGTTCAATGCGGCCGTACTGAAGGCCAACGTCCCCACGCATAAGCGCGAGGACTGGATTGCCGAAAAGGTGGACTCGGGTATCGACTGCCTGATCTGCAACCCCGAGCTGGTCAAGACGGGGCTGGATCTGCTGGAGTTCCCCACCATCGCCTTCATGTCGACGGGCTTTTCTACCTTCACCGTGCTCCAGGCCGCACGTCGCTCCTGGCGTATCGGCCAGAAGGAGGATGTCCGCGTCGTGTTCTTCGGCTACACCGACAGTGCACAAACCCGGTGCCTGAAGCTGATGAGCAAGAAGATCCAGGTGTCCCAAAGCACTGCCGGCGAAATGCCGGAAACAGGGCTGTCGGATCTGGATGAAGACGATGGCGATTCCATCGAAATGGCGCTGGCCAAGGAACTGGTCGGCACGTGACCGCAAGCCCCCTCACCGAAAGGTGCGGGGGCTTTTTTTTGCCCGCGCTACTTCAGTCCCAGCAAATCCATCGCGTCAGGCTTCTTGGCGGCAGGCTCTGGCGCCTTCCCGCCCTTCCCCTTGCCCTTCTTCGGGCGCGGCTCTGGTTGTGGTGCAGGCTTGCGCGGCGGCTGACTGGTCCCCTTGCGTGTCGCCCGGGCCTGCGCCAGCTCTTCAGGCGTGGAGCGCTTCAACAACGGGTTGGCCACCCAGCGCATGCCCGCTGGCAAGATCAAGGCGCCCGCCTCCGGAGACAGCATCACCAGGTTCAGGCCACTGGTCTTGGGCGCATCCGGCTCACCGGTGTCGATGCGATACGTGAAGACGTTTTGCCCCGGAGCAAGACCGTTGTGCACCGCCCACCGCGATCCGCGCAGGATGTTCTGGAGCATTAAGTCATCGGCATACGACCCCTGAGCATCTTCACCATCGGGAAGCACATACTCGCTCTCACCAAAGGCATACGGCCGGGCCTTCAAGAACTCACGGAACGCCTTGGGCGTCACCAGCCCCAGACACTGAGGAAGCTCAGCAGCTCCATGGATCAAGGCCGTGCGCGTGTTCATCTCGATCACCTCGCCGGCCGGAATCTCACCAGAAGCATCAGGCACACGACTCAGGCACTCACGCAACCACTCAAAGAACGCACGCATGATCGGTGGATCCACGTCCTGGTCCGCACTGCGCAGGTAGTCACCATGCTGGTTCAACGGCGCCCACTTGGTATCACCGCCTGGTTCAGCAACAGCTTCAACAGACCCAGAAGCATCGGTTGCCCCAACAGGCTCTTGTTGTTCCACAACAGCAGCAGCTTCCATTGCCCCAGATGCAGGCTCTTCATCGGCCAGCGCGGCCGGCGACGCTTGGCCAGAAGCCGTGGGCACAGGATCAGTTGCCCCAGATGACACCGGTGCAGCCGCAGCAGGTGCAGGTGCGGGCACAGCTTCTTCATCGTCAGATGGATCCGGCTGCGCTGCCTGCCGCAAGAACGCCAGCGCAGCCGCCTCAGCATCGCTGATGCCATCATCGTCAGGCGCCACCGCCGGCACCCGAGGATCTGCATTGGTTGCCCCAGATAGTGCTTGTGTGGGCGACGGCGGTGGCTGCACTGGCGCAGCTGCCGGAGCGGCAGCCGGCACCGCAGGTTCAGTGCTCGATGCCCCAACAGGTACTGCGGTTGAAGGTGCCGGCGTCGCGGTGCCCGTCACGTTGACGCTTGCAGCTGACACCGGCTTGCGCGTGGTCTGCGCCAACACGTGTTCCTGCGGCAACGAGGGCGACACCACTTCGACTGTGCCATCGAACTGGCCAGGACGGTTCTTCAACGGAAACACCTGGTCAATCGGGAAGACCAACACCGTGAACTTCTCAACAACCGTGTGACCATCCGCCGTCTGTACCTTGATCGAAAACACCCCACGGCGACGGCCAGCACCATCGTCGTAAGACAAGGCAACGCCGGCATCGGTCAGCTTGGTCACCGTCCCCGGTGCAGACTCCGGAAGGCCCTGCACGCCGGCATCCACCAACGCGGTGTGAAGGTCGTTCATCACCGTGGATCGCACGAAGATGTAAGCCCCCACCACCCACGCATCCGAACCGCCCGTCTGGGTTGCACCCTTGGCCGCTCGACCGTTCACCACCCAATCACGCGCCAGCTCGCGCAAGGCCATCGCAGCGCGCTTGTAGACCGGCATCTTCACGCCAGACTCGGATACCGTTGCCCCAGGCAGCGCACCACCTACGTTGCGGGCCGCAGATTGACCATCGGCCTCACGACAGATCTCGCCAATCACACCACAGTTGAACTGGTCGCCATAAAGCCAGGCGCTGAGCTGACTCAACGCCTCCGGACACTGGTTGAGCCAGGCACAGCCCGCCGAAGGCAACAGCCGCCCCAGCATGAGTTGAGCCACACGGTTGTGGAACTCGTAGTCGGCGCCCTCGACCCACGAAAACGCATACTCGGTTGCCCCAAGGGAATGAAGACTCTCACCCCAAACGGATACCTTGTCGTGCCAACGACCACCCACCTTGGCACGAAGCTGGAAGCGCGCAAGCGGACGACCAGCGTCATGACCCAATGCGCCCACGAACACCGCATAGGTCCAGATCAACGCCTCACGGCTGACACGCTCAGGCTCTGCGCCAAGCGGCAGTCGCAGGGAAGTGCGTTTCGCCATCGCGTTCTCGATCACTTCCAGCGTGTGTTCCAGCTGCCCCAAGGGACCAGCATGGTGATGGGTCTGTGACGCCGGCAGGAACTGCACCCGCTCGGCAAAGGCTGCAATCGGATGAACGTAGAACTGCTCGAACTGGTCCCGCGTCACCTTGGATGACTTGAACAAGCGATCCTCGATCTGCGGCCACCGGGGAAGAAGCTCCAGCAGCTCGCGCCCACTCAACACCGGGTGCGTTGGCGATCGGGCAATCTCCTCCAAGGAAACACGCGGGCGCTTGGGCGATGGCGCCGGCACCGCAGCGGCCGCAGGTGCCGAAGCGGGACCAGGGCGGAACGTCTTGAGCAGCTTGTCGAACATCGGGATGTGACCTCGTTTTCGTGTGGCGCAACGGGCTTCCTTTGCCCCTCCTTTGCTCCACCCTATTGGCTGTACCTCTTGGCGCAGCCGGCTTTTATACCTGTTAAGGCCCGCCAGGGCCTGTTACCTGTTAGGGCTTTTCAGACGTGGCCCCCGCGCTATCCAGCGGGGGCCACTCCTTTTCGATAAGCCCTCTTCCCCTTTCCCTCTTCTTGCCCTCTCCCCTCTTACGGAGCCGCTCACGGCTCCGCGCTCCTGGGCTTTGCTTGCGTCCTTTCTTGCCAATCCTTTGCCGGGGACTCGTCCGGAGTGTACCTTCTGGTGTTGTAAATGTGCGGAATCCGCGCGAAAAGGGTTCCAAACGGAAAACAATTCGGTATAGTAGCGCCACAGGAATGGCGGCAACGCCGAACGAAATCACCAACTGCAAGGGGTTCCACGACGATGCAACGCTTGATGTCATTGGCTTTGGCCACCGTGATCGGAGGCGCCGGGTACGCAGTGCCCGAGGTGGCCGAAGCAAGCCGCTACGCAAGGGTGGCGCCCAACAAGCTCACAACCGCCCAACGTGCACCGCTGCGCGCCATGGTCGATATCTCGTTCCCGCGTGGAACCGTCACCACGGTTGGACAGGCCGTGAACGTCGCGCTGGCTGGTAGCGGCTATCAGCTGGCACAGCCTGACTACCAGGCGCACACCCTGTTTCAGTTGCCGCTGCCCGAGGTCCATCGCCAGTTCACGCAAATCGAACTGGCTGCCCTGCTGGTGGCCCTCGGGCAGCCGGGCTACGAGCTGTTGGTGGATGACGTGAACCGCCTCGTCAGCTACCGCCGCTACACCGGTTCTCCCACGGAGTGACCTGCCGTGAACCTGGGGGGGATTCCACAGCAACCGTTTGCAGCCGCTTCGTCGGTTGCTGGCGGGCCGATTGAATCGGTAATCAGCGTTGCGGCAAAGGGAATGCCGTGGCTGGCGATCGCTGTGGTGGTCATCGTGGCCAGCACCCAGGTTGGCAGGTTGGTTGCGCGCTGGTGGAGGTGCAGGCGATGAGCCGGTTCACAGTGGATCAGCAGCGAAACCCGCTGTTGCTGGTTCTTGCCATTCTTGCTCTCACGCTTTTCGCATACGGCGTGTTGACCCATCGAGACAGAACGAACACCCCCCCGCTGACCGACGCAATTGCTGCTCCCAAAGGTGGCAATGGTCTTTTTTTCGGTGCCATGGAAGGTGCCGACCTTTTTGAGGGTGGGGCAAAGGCCGCGCCCCAGATTGCCGGCGTCAGCGATACCGAGTTTTATCCCGATTCATCATCCGCAAGCACCGTGGCTGTACTCCAGTTGGAACTGGACGCCCTTCGCAATGAAGTGCGTCAGATTCAGACCGAGCTTGCGGATACCCGTCTACGGCTGCGCGAGATTGAGGCCCCCTTCGCTCCTTCACCCCCTCGGAGCGACCTCGATAAGCAGCCCACGGCTGGCACTGGAACTCCCCAACCAGTGCCGGCCGGCCTTATCAGGCAGCCCGTCCCTCACTTCACCCTTAACGGAGTTCGCAAGGTGCAGGGAAATGCGCAGGCCCAGATCACCATCAAAGAGGCCCCTGGCATTGGTTCATCGCTGATTACCGCTGGTGAATACGTGCTGCTGCCCAACGGCGATCACAGCCCGTGGATGCTGCTGGATGTCGATGTCGTAACCCGCAGTGCGACGTTTCTCCGTGTCGGTCGAACCATAACCATTTATGTAGAGGAATAGCGGATTGTTGTTCGTTTCTCGCTGGACCAATTAACCCAACACTCAACAGCGGCGCACAAGGCGCATAAGGAAAGCACCATGAATATGAATATCTTCGGCAAGGCAATGATCTTCGTTTTCGGATTCGCTCTCATCAATGGAGCAACGGCCGCAGATCCGGGTCTGACGGATCAGGTGGCCAGTGCAGGCAACGCACAAGTCGTCACTCCCCAGGTGCATGTGAACAAGGGCGAAAGTGTTGTTGCAGCCAGTGGGACTTTGCCAGGAATGGGCGCCTCCACATCTATTGCTGCAAGCGCAAGCGCCGGTGCGAAATCGGGTTCTTCGACCAGTTTGTTCTGGGTCACCCTGGGCCAATACATCCCGGCAATCAAGATTCTGATTGCGGTGGTCCCCGGCCAGGAGTAATCCATGTTTTCCTTCTCTCCGCGTCTGGCTCTTGGCGCTGTCGCACTGGTTGCGCTGTCAGGGTGTGGCCTGTTTCAACCGCGTACCGTAATCGTGGAGCGGCAGGTTGAAATGTGTTCGCCCGTCGCCTCGCCCTACACCGCCTACGGCTCTGAAATCCACTTCCAAAGCCTTGCCCCAGCGGCGCCGGCAACTGCCGACTATCCACGAATGGAGCAGGACGGGCAGGACCAGATCAAGGATGAGCTGGAATGAGGCAGGTGTTCTCCATCGTTCTGGCGGTGGCTGCTTTTGCAGCCACCGCTGCCGGCGCGCAGCAGGTTGAACCTGATGCGCTGCGCAGGAGCCAGGCGCAGCAGTCCCAGCAGGTCGGCACCGTCATCCATTCCTCGCAGATCGACCGGTCGCAGTGGGCCTCGCTCACCGAGGCTGATTGGGAGCGATACGACGAAATCATGAAGGGGCCGCGCCGATTCTGGTCGCCGGGCGTGGACCCGCTCACCGTGTTGGGCGCCGAAGCGCGGTCAGATGCAGAGCGCATGCGCTACGCGGAAATGCTTGTGGAGCAAGAGCGTGATCGCGCTGAAAAGGAACTCGCCTTCACCCGCGCCTACGGTGATGCGTGGATCCGTATGTACGGCGATGAAAAGCTGCTGGATCCAGTGCGTCTGGGCATCGAGCAGGTCATCCCCTTCGACATGACTGATCGCATCGCGATCTTCATGGACACCACGTGCGTTGCCTGCACCAACATCATCCAGCAGGTGCTGCCACACCTCCAGCGAGCGCCATGGCCCGGACTGGATATCTACTTTGCCGACAAGGAAGAAGAGCGCATCCAGAGGTGGACCGCTGCTGCCGGGATCCCCTACGACATGGTGGAGTCCGGTCGCGTCACCATCAACTTCGAGGAAGGGATCCTCGCGCAGCTCCAGGGTACCGACATGCCCAGCTATCCGGTTGCCTATCGCCGCCGAGGGGACAGCTTCTCGCCGGTTGAAATGAGCTACCTGCTGCGGGCTGATCTCTACACCACGCACGACGCGGCGCCCGCTACTGGTACTGCTGGTGGCGGTTTTCTCGATCGCATCAAGAGCCTGATCCCATGATCAGGCCAGTCCTTCATGCAGCTTGTGCAGTGGTGTTCGCACTGCCTGTTGCAGGCGCGTCCATGGCCAAGGAGGCGATTCCGCCTGCCTACGTCAGCATCGCTGACGAACACGGCGTGCCGGCGAACCTGCTGTATGCCATTGCGAAAACCGAATCCAATGTAGGGTTCTCCGGCAAGCCGTGGCCATGGACCCTCAACGTCCGTGGCGCGCCGCTGTACTTCCAGACGCGCAAGCACGCGGTCGACTATCTGGAACAGGAGATTGCTGCCGGCGAGGATCGCATCGCCATCGGCTTGATGCAGATCTACTGGCGCTACCACGGCGATGCCATCGGCTCACCCGATCTGGCCATCGACCCCGTTTTCAACGTGACCTATGGCGCCTCGTTCCTTCGCTCGCTCTTTGAACGCCACGGCGATTGGGCCGTGGCCACCGCCTGCTATCACCACTGCGACAGGAAGAAGCCGGGCCTGGGCGATGACTACGCCCGGCTGGTTGCCAATCGTCTCGGGAGGATCCAGCCGTGATCGCCCGCATCCTCATTTCCGCTTTGATCGGCGGCAGCACGCTCGTCGTGGTCATGGACGCCTCTACGGCTACTACGCTGCCGCCGATCACCCATCTTCAAGTGATCCACGATACCGGTGAAGGAATCCCGGTACACGCCTTTGTGGGGCCGGCGCTCAAGCGCCTGGAGGAATCCAATGCACAGGCTCGCCGGACGGAGCCTGTGACCGAGCCGCCGCCGTTGGAGCAAATGCTGAAGCTGCCGCTCGTATCCCGGATGACGCCGGGACAGCAGCCGCATATCGCGCTGCCTGAGCAAACCGCAAAAGCCATGACCCAAGGCATGTTCGTGGTCGGGGCCGACGAAGCCTCACAAGCATGGTTGGTCCAGAACGAAGAGTGGCTGTTCCAGCGCAACTCCGTGGGCTACCTGGTCCAGGCCGAAACGCTCCTGGACGTGGATCGAATGCTCGAAGCCGCAGGCCGGCTTCCGCTCACAGTCCTGAACCTGGATGCATTGGTGCAAGAACTCAGGCTGGTCCACTACCCCGCTGCCCTTACGGCGCAGGGAATCAGCTTCAACACCAGTGATCTGGAGCCACGCAAATGAATGCCGATCACGACGCCATCCGTCGCATGCATCTGCTCGGAGAAGCCATCGGCCCGCACGCCGGCATCGCACACGGTTGGGCCGAATATGTGTGGTCCATCCTCAACGCCGTTGGCTGCGCGATGGTCCATCTGGAAGAGCCCATCGAGCATGACCGATTGTGCCAGTACGTGGACAACCCGGATCCGCTGATCAAGCGGTATGCGAACAAGCTCATCCATTCGGCACTCGATGACGGACTGATCCGGCTGCCCGAAGACTGGCCGCTCATGATGCGAAAGCTGCTGTGTAACCCGATGCCGGGCCACAAGCACGATCCCTGGATGTGGAAGCGCGATGCCGAAGCCTGCTGGCTGGTGCTGCTGGTGACCGGCGAGCTGCGCGATGTGTTCCCAGACGCCACGCGCAATCTGGTCGCACGCACCAGCGGTGCATCGCTGTTCGGTCACTACATGCTCGGGCGCGGCTGGTCCAACTTGCCGGCCAATCGCTCGCCGGAGTTCGTGGCTGAAAGCGCATTGGAGTGGGTCAACTGCACCAATGCGCACCAGCGTGGAGCGCAAGCGGCATGAGTACCGGTCCGCTGGAAGCCCTGTTGCGCCCCCCGGTCGAGATGTATTCCTCGATCGTGGCGGCGTCGGCTGCCAGCTTCATGCTGATCGCCCCCGAGCGCCTGATGATGGTGCCCACCGTGGCCTACGGTGGCGCAGCCGTCATCGGCGGACTGGCGCTGTCGCGCCTGCGTGATGCGCACCGGATCCGCAAGTATCAGCGCGGCCTGCGAAAGCTCCCCTACTGGTCACTGGCGCCTGACCAGATCCCGGTGTCTGATCGCTATCTGTTCCTGGGCAATGGCTTTCGCTGGACCGGCACCCATACGCAGCGCCTGTACGACGCGATGCTGCCGGACAACCTCAAATACTCGGAGCCTTCCAGGCTCTACCAGCGCGCTCGCGATTTTGAGGTGAAGCATGAGCGCAACCCCATGGCAAAGGGACTCATCAAAGCCTTGCAGGCTCAGCGCTGGGCCATGCTGCCGAACCCGGTGGCGCCCCTGCCCGATATCGGCGGCACGCCGGCTATCCACGGCGTGGGCCTGCTGGAGGGCGAGGCGCCGGTTCACCAGGCTCTGGGCGAGCGAGTTGCGCACACCATCGTGATCGGCACCACCCGCGTGGGTAAAACCCGCATGGCCGAGGTGCTCATCAATCAGGACATCCGGCGCGGCGATTGCGTGATCGTGATCGACCCCAAGGGTGACGCCGAGCTGCTCAGAAGCTGCTACGTCGCTGCCGTGCTGGCTGGGCGTGCCAAGGACTTCCACATGATGCACCTGGGGTTCCCTGAGCACTCGGTGCGATACAACCCCATTGGCGACTACGCCCGCATCACCGAAGTCGCCACCCGCGTGGCGCGCCAACTCCCCGGTGAAGGTCAGTCATCGACGTTCCGCGAGTTCGTATGGGGCTATATCAACGGCATTGCCAAGGCGATGGACTACCTGGGCATGCGGCCGACCTACAAGTCGCTGGAAACCTACGGAATCAACATCGACCCGCTGGTGGCTCAGTACGCCGAAGCCGTCATCGTTGATGCACAGGAAAAGAAGCTCATCAGCTTACCTCCAGACTGGCGCGACCAGTTGAAGGAATTTGCCCATGCTCGCACCGAGGATGGCAAGGCGTTTTTGATGAAGGTGGACCGGCCGCAACAGGAGCGCAACCGCTACACGGTGGCGCTGGCAAAGGTGGCAATGGGTGACTCTGGCATCTACATCTTCCGGGGCTTGAAAAATCTCATCCCGGGATCACCGGGCGAAGCCCTGTTCGGCCTGTTCGCCTACGACCCTGGGCACTACTCCAAACTCACCGCGTCGCTGTTCCCCTTCCTCGCAAAACTCACCACCGGCAAGGTGGCCGAAATCCTGGCGCCGGACTATGCCGATGCCAGCGATACCCGCCCGGTGCTGGATTGGCTGAGCTTCATTCGCCAGAACGGCATCATCTACATCGGTCTGGATGCCCTGTCAGATCCGGACGTGGCAGCCGTGGTCGGCTCCACCATGTTCTCGGATCTGGTGTCGACCCTGGGCCGGGTCTACAAGCACGGTTACCACGAGGGTCTGCCCGATAACGGCACGCCCATCCAGCGCTTCATCCGCCTGCATGCCGATGAGTTCTCGGATCTGATCCGTGAAGACTTCATTCCACTGCTGAACAAAGGCGGTGGCGCCGGCTCCGTGGACAAGGGTGGCTTCTCTGCCACCGTCTACACGCAAACGCTGTCGGACATCGTGGCAAGGCTGGGGGATGTGAACAAGGCGGGCCAGACCCTGGGCAACCTCAACACGGTGGTCATGCTGCGCGTCAAGGAGCCGAAGACGGCGGAGTACCTGACCGAACAGCTGCCGAAAGTCACTGTCAAAACCACGATGCTGGTGTCCGGGTCACAAGACAATCCGGACGGCGATTCGGACGTGACGTTCCGCTCCGGTCAGGAGCTGCGCATCACCAGCACCGAAGTGCCGATGGTGTCGGTGGATTCGCTGATCAATCTGCCCAAGGGGCAGGCGTTCGTCCTGAAGGATGGTGGCTCGCTCCACAAGATCCGGCTGCCGCTGGCCACCAACGCAAAGGTCGATATCCCGTCCTCGATCGAAGGCATGGCAAAAGCCATGGCCGACAACTACCGCTCCGAAGGCGCAGACGAATGGGCCAGGCACACCCCCGTCTGGGAAAAGGTGTTCCGCGATGCGACAGCCGCGCAGACCCTGCTGGACGCCAACACCGTCATGCCCTCGCAGTCCCCAGGGGATTGGTATGCGCCGGAGCACGGACAGGCAGGCGAGCAGGACGCTGCCGGTGGAGACGACCCAGATGGAGCGCCGCTGGCTGGTCTGGACATCTACGGCCAGAACGACGATCACGGTGGGGGCGCATGAGTACGCAGACCTCCAGCGCCCAGATCAGGCCATTGAGCAGCTACCCGTTCTATGTGCGGGCGCTGTTCGGCTCGATCAGCTTGTGGGCGTTTCTCATCATCGCCTGCGTGGGCAGCATCGGCCTGGAGTGGGCCGGACTGGCGCTGGACTTCTGGGATGCCGGCCACTCCCAGCAGCAGGTGGCCGATGAGCTGGACTTCCTCTCGCGCTACGCCGATGACCGGTTCATGCGCATTGCGGGCGTCCTGACCGACTGGATCTATCACATCTGCTGGTACTGGTCGCCGGTGGGCTGGACCGTGATGCTGTTTGACATGCTGGTCGATGCGCCCCTCTGGGTGCAGATGAGCGATTCAGCACGCGAGTCGGTGCAGGTGGTGACCCTGCGCATCGTCATTTCCATCTTCACCCTGCCCGCTTTCGCCCTGGTCGCATGTGTGTCCCTGATCGAGGGCCTGGTCAGGCGTGAAATCCGCAAACACTCCGGTGGCGCGGAGTCGTCGCTGATCTTCCATTTTGCAAAGCGAAACGTGAAGCCATGGCTCATCACGCCGTGGGTCTTCTATCTGGCAAACCCGTTCACTGTGCACCCGAACTGGATTTTCATTCCGTGCCTGATCCTGTTCGGTATTTCCATTGCCATCACGGCGTCCACGTTCAAGAAGGTACTTTAATCATGAAGCTGATCCCCCAATGCAACAACCTTGGCTATTTCTCCCGCCGCATGGCGCCGGCACTCCTGCTTGTGGCAGTGACATGGTTCGGGATGTTGGTGCTGGCATTTTCACCTTCAACCGCGAAGGCAGATACGGCACTTGAAAACGAATCACTGACCGCACTGCTTGAACAGCTGCGGATCGTGCACGCCCTGGTCGATCAGGCCGAGCAGAACTCGGACCAGAGCAAGCGCGTGAACTTCAACTACGCGGCGGTACGGGCCGACATCAAGACCATCGAGCTGGGTATCGAACAGTACGTGGCCGGCATGCGCGATGCCCCGAAGCGGATTGAACCGCTGGGCGGCGAATACCGCAGGTGATCGGAATGGATATTTCATCCATCGCTGATCTTGTGTCGCTGCTGCCGATGGCTGCTGCTGACCCAAGCACCGCGTATCAGGCTGGGACAGGAGGAAGCCACTCGGTAACCACCATCCGGCGCCTGATTGTTGCGACCACCATGGTGATCCTGGCGGTCTGGGCGGCATGGGCGGCTTGGGGTCGAGTTGAGGCGTATTGGGAGCAGCGGATTCACTTCAAGGCATTGCTGTTTGATGTGATTGGAGTGGGGATTGTTTTTACCGTGATGCTGGGTTTGTTGATAGCTGGTCTGTAGTGCTGTTTGGTTCAATTTAACGGAGTGTGAAATGACTATTTTCAATAACATGGAAGCAAAGAACATGCTGCGCATGGTTGGTGTACTTGCCCTTGTGGCAATTCTGTTTCTGATTGCGCCGGATGCCTTGGCACAGTCTCTTCCGCAGCCACCTGACGGCATGGGTGGACAAAGTGATGGTGACTGGATGGGTGCTATCGGCAAGTTGGTTGCCCGTGGCGCGGGCATTGTCCTGGTGATCGTATCCATCGGCGCGGCTATTGGTGCCCTTTGGTACATCGTTGCGACGATCAACAACATCCGTCTTGGCAAGGCCGATATGGCTGCCCTGGGCATGGCCGTTCTGATCGCCGCCGCTGGCCTGGGTATTTCGGCTCTGTTCGCCAACTACGGCATGACCATCTTGGATGACAACAAGAGCTTCCTTGAAGGCAGCTGATAGAGGGGCCCGGTAGCAACATCCCGGTCCATTGATGGAGAGTCCCATGAGCAATTTTCAATACACACGTTCGGTCGAACATGAGCCTGTGCCCACCCGAGTCAACCATCAACCTGCCTCACTGCTGGGTATCACCAGCTCGGAGCTGGGGTTTTTGATGATGGTTGCAGCGATCGTGTTCGTGGTGATCGTGATTGGTGGTTTCTTCGTGGGACTCTCCTTCTTCTCGCCTTTGTTGGGCTTGCTTATTGGTGCGGGTCTGGTTGTTTTCGGTGCGGGCAGGCTCCGCGCTGTTAAGCGGAATCGACCGGATCGGTATTACATGCATCGCATGTGGTACTTCCTGGCAAAGCATGTGCCGGGCGTCGCGGGCGAGATCGTCATGCGCTCCGGGCCTTGGTCTACGGGCCGGGACTCCAAATAATCACACGGGTGACCATTCATGTCGTATGTAAGAGCAGTCGAACAAAACCGTTTCTTCATCAAGGTTCTGTTCGCAATCATCGCCCTCATGGCGGCAAGTGTCCTTGCCATGGCGTGGCTCGTAGGGCAATCCCGGTCAAACATCCGCGTGGATGTGCGACCCGGGCTGGCTGCGCCGGTAACCGCACGTGAAGGCGAAATGCCTTCCGAAAATGTCTACAACTTCGCGCTGGTCGTATTCCAGCAGCTCAATCGCTGGCGTGTGGATGGCGCGAAGGATTACCCCGAGCAGATCAAGCGTGTGTCCGCTTTTCTGACGGATCGGTATCGCGGCCAGTTGGAGATCGACAGCAAGCAGCGGCACGCACAGGGTGAGCTGGCCTATCGCACCCGTTCTCTGGCGCCGCCACCCGAACTGACGTTTCAGACAGATCGGGTGACCAAGGTCAATGACAACCTCTGGGTGGTCTATCTGGACCTTGAAATGCAGGAAACCATCCGGGGCAACGTGATCAAGGACACGATCATTCGCTACCCGATTCGCGTGGTTGCGTACTCGGTCGATACGCAGTTCAACCCCTACGGCCTGTTGCTGGACGGTTATCAGGATGAGCCAGTGCGGCTCGATGCTGAAGAACTGGCCAAGCTGAACATTGTGCGGAAATAAAGGAGACACCCATGTACCGCCTCTGCATCCCCTTTTTGTTGCTGCTGGCCCTGGGTGTCGGAGACGCCCTTGCGCAGCAAGCGGATCGCATCGTCTGGCAGCAACGCCCGGAACAGGTCCAGTTGTCTGTGGGTCAGGAAACAGCCCTGATCTTCCCGGCGCCAGTCGAGATCAAGTATCCCCGAACCCTGGGTGGACGGCTGGAAGTCACCAGTCTTGGTCGCCGGGTTTTCATCAAGCCGCATGGCGATTTTGATGCAACCCGGATCCATGCCCAGACGCTGGGCGGCGGCTCGTACTACCTGTTCGATCTGTCCGCCACTGACGGCAGCGGTGCACCGGTCGAGATCCAGATTTTTGACGCTACCGCCGAGCCGGCAACGGAGCTTGCCTACAGCGACGGCCCGGCGCCGGCAGCCACCGAAGGCTGGGGCACCAAGATCGTCCCACTGATCCGGTTCATGGCATCGCAATTCTATGGCCCGGAACGGCTGACAGCTCAGCTGCCCGGTGCACGGCGGATCACCGTGGATCAGACCCCGATCGACCTGGTGCCGCTTCGCCATCAGGTGCTGGCCATTCCGCAGGCCGGTTGGCACTACCGTGGCCTGTATGGCTACGCGGTCAAGATCGCCAATCACAGCAACAGCGACTACATCGTGGATCCGCGTGACTTCCGTGGCGCCTGGGTCAGTGCAACCGCACAGCACTCGCTGCTGACCGCAGGGGCAAGCCAGACGGCACAGACCCGGGCGACCCACGAAACCATCGTCTACCTGACCTCCACCCGGCCGCTGCGCAAGGTTGCACAGCCGTCCGTGCATGCCCGTGTGGAGGCCCCATGAGCATTCCGACCAAAACCCCCAAGCTGATCCCCATTGCAGCAGCGGTCATCGTCTTGCTGGTGATCGTGTTCGGATTGGCCCAATGCGGCTCCGATGCACCGGCACCGCGTATCGCGGCCGACAAGCAAACGGGCCTGTCCCGTGCCGAAGGCGACACGCCGGCAGAAGTCCTGGCCCGTGTTTCGTTGCGTCAAAGCGAATACGAATCGGGTACTCGCGACATGCAGCGCCAGGTGGAATCGTTGCAGTCCCAGATTGCCGAGTTGCTCAAAAAGCAGCAGACCACACCAGGTACAGCAGACGGCGTGGTAACAGCTACGAACGTGCCCACTGGCTCGCGCCCGGTTGCACTTGATCAGGTGCAGGCGGCAGAGGTTGAACGCCTCAAGCGCGAGCTGGAAGAAAAGAACAAGGAAGTGGATCGCCTGCGGGGTAACCGGGGTACGGCTGCCGGCGCCAGTTCCACGGCTGGCAGCGATATTCCGCCCGAATTTGGCTATGACAAGGATCAGCCGCCGCCGCCCGCTCGTCGCACCCGCTCGATCTCCGACATCCCAGGCTTGATCGCCGGTAGCACCCGTACAGCCATCGGCAGCGCCACCAGCATCATCCCCGGTGCCACCGCTGGGGATTGGATTGTGGTTCGCCCCCTGGATGCACCTGATGGGCTGACAACCGCCGCCACGGCGGTCACCGGAGCTGCTGCGGGCATCGTGTCTGGTTCCCCGGCAGCGCGGGGACTTGGATCCTCTTCTTCCCGTTCTGGCAGTGGGTCGCGCAGAACGGAAGAGGAAGCCGTCAGCAAGGTCTACACCATTCCGGCCAACGCCACGTTGCTTGGGGCGACCTCAATGACGGCCATCATTGGCCGGATTCCAACATCCGGGCAGGTCAGTGATCCCTACCCCTTCAAGATCATCACCGGCCCTGAAAATCTCGCCACCAATGGCATCGAGATTCCGGGTCTGGAGGGCATGGTCTGGCAAGGCACGGCGGTAGGCGATTGGGGCCTGGGCTGCGTTCGCGGAACACTTGAGCAGGTCACCTTCACGTTTGAAGACGGGACGATCCGGACCGTCGACCAGCAAAGTGCACGGCGTGATTCGGGCAACCAGAGCCGCGCCAGCGGCGACAGCCTGGGTTGGATCAGCGATGACCGTGGCATCTGCGTCCAAGGTGAGCGGATCACCAACGCGGCTCCGATCCTGGCTGCACGTACCGGCGTGGCCATCTTCGATGCCGCAGCAACGGCACTTGCCCGCGCAGAAACCACGACCTCGCTCAGTGCCATCACAGGCGCCGGCTCGGAGTACCTGACCGGCGACGTTGCCCGCTACGCCGGCTTCTCGGGCCTGGGCGCCGGAGCCGACGATTTGAAGCGTTGGCTGGATCAGCGCCTGAACCAGATCTTCGATGCCGTCTATGCCCCTCCCGGGCAGCCGCTGACGGTGCACACCAACATCGAAATCGCCATCGACTACGACCCCATTGGAAGGAAGGTTGACCATGAACAAGTTGCTGCTGCCGATCGCAATCGCCCTCTCGATTAGCCTGATCGCGTCCGGCTGTACGCGGACGCATCGCAAGGAAGGCCCCATCCCCCGTACCGGTCCGACGATCGCCGAGATCTACCGGGGTTCGGCTGCCCACGGAACGGTGGATGGCCACATGCGGCCAATTCATCGCGGTGATGTGGATCTGCATAGCTATACCCGCCACAGCGGTAACGAGATCCGGCAGCTGTTCCCCACGGTCAACAACCCGGTGTTGGTGACCTACATCTTCCCGCACATCGCACAGGGTGGATTGCCGGTGCCCGGCTACACCACCGCGTTCCGCATGTACGCCGATGACGCCTTCGCCCTGCCGGGTGAGGTGCCGCTGTACCGAACGGATGAATCCAACCGATGAACCAGTCTGCCAACAATTCACTGCTGTCGCGTCTGACTGACATGTTCTTCGTGACCCAACCTGGCCCGCAGGATGGCCAGGTTGGGACTGACACGCAGGATGCGGCCAACGATCCGGCAGCCATTTCAGCCACGGAGCGCCATGTCCACCCGGGCGCCACGCACGGGAAGATGAGCGACATCAGACGGGCCTATCAGGAGCCGCCGAGCTTCCTGAAATTCGTGCCCTTCCGCGACTTCGACTCCGAATACGGCGTCTTCGTTTTTGACGATGGCCTGAACTGCGGTGTGCTGTTCGAGATCCAGCCGTATCCGACCGAGGCCCGCAGTCTGGACGAACTGGAAACCGTGGCGGAAACCATCGCCACGACCTTGCGTGAGGCCATCCCGGAGGAAGTCGGCTCTCCCTGGATCGTGCAGGCATACGCGACCAACGAGCGCTCGCTGTATCAGGCCACACAGCACTTTGAGCAGTACATCGCGCAACTAAAGCCCGAGTTGCTCAAGACCAAGTTCACGCAGGAGTGGATCAAGGTCATGCGCGCCCATCTGGAGCAGGTGGGTCGGCCGGAGGGCGTGTTCTTCGACAAGTCGGCCAAGAACATCCCCTGGTCGGGCAAGCAGGCCCGCCACTTCATCGCGCTGTATCGCCGGCATTCCCCTGCGTCGTTTGCCGACGCGGCGATCGAAGCGAACAAGGTGGCCGAATCGTTCACGGCCTCGCTTCAGCAGGCCAGTGTCGGCGTGCGCAGGTGCACCGCCAAGGATCTTTACGAGTGGATGTTCCCCTGGCTCTCACCCTGCCCGCCATCTTCTGACGGCGACCCCTACCGCTACGTCCGTGAGACGCCGATCTACGACACCGGCCACCAGGACATGCCCGAGGGTCGGGGCGAGGATTTCATTGCCGGATACGACCTGGGCGACTCAATGGTGTTGGGTCATCCGGTGAGCGATGAAAAGAACCAGTGCTGGTGGTTCAACGGGCTGCCTCATCGGGTGCTGACCTTGCAGCAGCTCACGCGATCACCCAGCTATGGGCATCTGACCGCCGAACGCACCTTTGGCGACGCCAGGATGACCTTGCTCGATCAGATGCCCGAAGGCACCACCTTCGTGCAGACGATCGTCATCAAGCCACAACACGAAGTGCGGGAAGAGCTGGAGCGATTGCAGGTGGCATCACGCGGCCACCGCGAAGAATCGCGAGCTGCCAAAGAGGAAGCCCAGAGTTGCGCGGTCGAGATCGAGGCCGGCAACAAGATGTATCCGATGGAGTTCAGCGTGTATGTGCGCGGCCGCGACATCGAGCATCTGAACAAGGTCAGCAATGAAGTCGCCGGCACCCTGCGCAACCAGGGCCTGCGGATGATGGAACTCGGGCACGATTTTTTCGTGCTCCACAAGTACGTTCAGCAGCTGCCGTTCGCCTATCGGTACGATCTGGATCGCCGTCGCACCAACCGGGCGCGCTATGTCTTCTCGCGCCAGATCGCACGCATCATGCCGATCTACGGACGCGGTGTGGGCACCGGCAATCCTGGCCTGATGTTCTTCAATCGCGGCGCAGAGCCGCTGATGCTCGATCCGATCAAGGATCGCAACAAGAATGCCCATGCCCTGATCCTGGGGCCGTCCGGGTCGGGCAAAAGCGCCTTCATCAACGGCGCCACGCTGAACCTTCTGGCGGTTCACCGCCCCCGCGTCTTCATCATCGACCCGTCTGCCAGCTTCGGGCCAATCACCGAATACTGCGCCGCTCTTGGACTGAGCACGAGCTACCTGCGGGTAGGCTCCCCTGGTGTGACCTTCAACCCTTACGCGGACGCTCTGGAGCTTCTGAACGAGCCGGTGGAGGAAGTAGAACAGCAGCCGGCCACGGATGAGGCAATGAGCACCACATGGGACGCCTGGGCAGATAACGAAGAAGAACTGCGACGGGATCTGATGGGCGAAATGCTCCAGAAGACCCAGGCCATGGTGCTGGCCAACGAAGGTCCGGAAAAGCGGGCGCAGGGGCTGAAATCCTCACTCAAAGCCAAGTTGCGCGAGGTCATTCTGGATGCCACCCACAGGGTCGCAGCCAAGAATCAGGAGCGTGCCGCCCAAGGGCTTGAACCGTTGCAGGTGACCCCTTCGGATGTGCGAGCCTCGCTGGAAGAGCGCGCCAACAAGGAGAACAGCGAAGAGCTGCATGATCTGGGCTACTCGCTGGCGAACTTCTGCGGCAAGGACACCTTGGCTGGCCGCATGTTCGATTCCCAGGGCATCCCGATGCCCGAGTGCGATGTCACCGTCATCGAGTTTGGCTTGCTGGCCAACGAGCGTTATCAGGCTGAAATGATCGTTGCGGTCATGAGCATGTTCGACCGGATCCACTACCTGGTCGAGAAGAACCAGCACGATGATCGGATGACGCTGATCGTGCACGACGAAGTGCACGTGCAGCTCAAACAGCCGCAGCTGGCTCCCTATATCACCGGCATCGTGAAGCTGTGGCGAAAGCTGGGTGCCTGGTATTGGGCGGCGACGCAGGACTTCCAGGACATCTCCAACAACGCCAAGGCGTTGCTCAACAACCTGGAATGGACCTTCACCCTCCAGATGGGCGAGTCCGATGTCAACGACATGGGCCGATTCCGGACGCTGACCGACGACGACAGGAACCTGTTGCTGTCGCCGAACAAGCAGCCCGGCGATTACGTCGAGGGCGTGGTCATCCGCAAGGGTGTGCCTGATATCCGCATGTTGTTCCGCTCAGTCCTTCCTCCCATCGCCCTGGCGCTGGCCGGCACCGAGAAGGAAGAGAAGGTTCAGCGCCAAAAGCTGATCGAGCAGTACGGACTGAACTCTTTCCTGGAAGCCAACATCAAGTTGGCCGAATTGATCGCAGAGCGACGCGCCAAGGCCACCCGGATGGATGGCAGGCGCAAAAGCTGGCAGGAGGGCGCGTGATGAGTCGTTACCTGATGGGTGGCTTGCTTCTGGCGGTGCTGGCGTTCGCAAGCGCGCCAGCTTTGGCGCAGGGCGTTGAGATCGTGCACAGCAAGGCTGTTACCACCAGGGCGATTGCCCCAGACGATCTGTTGCCTGGAAGGATCCGGCTTTTTGTCTCAGACCAGGCTCCCATGCAGGTCAGCGACCGTCTGGCACAGGTGCTTGAAGAGGCTGGCGTGACGGTCGATGTGCACCACGTCGATGAGCTGGCCAAAGCGGAGGCCGCACTGAATGCCTCCCTGCCCAAGGACATGGCCGAAGCCGAGGCGCTGATGAAGCGCCGGATCGCGGATGGTATGGCGCTGGATCAAGAGGTGCAGCGTGGCTGGCTGAACGTGATGATGGTTCGGCAATTCCAGATCCAGCGCGTGCCCGCCGTGGTCTTTGATGACTCTCAGGTGGTCTACGGCGAATACGATCTGGAACGGGCGCTGCGGCACTACCAGGTGGCAGCGGAGCGGTCACGATGAACGCACTGGTTCGGCGCCTGATCGTACTGTTCGCGCTGGCGCTCGGGATCCCGGCGCCAGCCGGCGCGCAGTACGCCTTCAACACCTCTTGGGCAACCGGGGTGGCGATTGAAGGTGTGCCGCTGTGCCTGAACTGGTGTGTTGTGGGCGTCTGCTATTTCCTGGTTCCCAACTGCACGCCGGTCGGATGCTTCCCCACGATCGAAACCACCGCCAGGATCAAGCACAAGTTCCCGGACGTGATCGTTTCGTCGTGGACCGCAGGGCCGAATCCGTATCTGGAAGGTGCCGCCCTGTACGACATTGCAGCTGCTGCCGCTGGCGGTTCGATGATGGCCGGCGTGTTGGGTGGAGGCGAGCACATCCGGCGCGACAGCATCCTTACAACCCCGGAATTTGGGGATCTTGCGCCCAAGGTGGAGGCCGATCAGGCAGTCAAGGGAACTGGCGATCAGGAAGAACAACAGCGATCAACGCACTTGCGGTTCAAGCACACGGCCGTCATTGGCCACCCCATGACAGCGGTAAACCAGGGCGGGGTGTTCGGTGCCATCGGCGCGAACATCCCGGGGATGTGCCCCTCCGAGGCCATTCCGATGCTGTCCTACTACCACTCCGATTTCGACGCGATCAACTGGCGAACGGGCCTGACCGATCTGCTGCATCCGATGTGGCTGCTGTTCGCCAATGTTCCGGGCTTGTCCGAGGTGGGTCTGTGGCCCCTGAATGTGTATGGCCCGCGCTTTCCCCGCACCGGGTTCGTCAACCAGTATTCCGATTACATGTCGGCGGCCGTCGCCGCTGATCGCGCCATGCACATCGTCACGCGATTGCTGCAATGGCGCATCTATGTGCCCCTGTATCGACCGGATTTGCCGGCTGATGTGAAAGCCCCAGGCGAGAGCATCGGCGACTGGCTGGACACCATCGGCAACTCGCTGGGCCTGCTCAATGGGCCGTGGCAGATGGTGCTGCCCCTGCCCGATCCGTCTTGCAACAACTTCGGCCTGGAAATGGATCTTGGTCGCGGCAACGACTCTGGCCGCTATGCCTGGAATTACTGGCAGAGCTACGAGTGCTGCCTCACAAGAAACGGAATCTATCTGGGGAGCGTCAATGCCACCGAGCTGGTGTGCATGGCGCTGGGAGACTGATCATGTCTATTCGGATGCGCATTGCCTCGTTGCTGTTCATGCTCGCGGTTCCTCTCCATGCGCTACACGCGCAAACACCGGGCGGTGGAGAGGATGAGGCGCTGGAGTTGCAGGATTTCGATATCGCCACAGCCACGGAAGTGGCTATGGAAGGGATGGAGAAATGCATCAACTGGTGTGTCACCGGTGTGTGTTTCTTCCTGGTGCCCAACTGCACGCCGATTGGATGCTTTCCCACGATTGAAACAACGCCTCGCATCAAGCACGACTACCCCGATGTGATCGTGTCCGCCTGGACGACACGGGGCAATCCGTTTACCGAAGGCGGGGATCTCTATGACGAACTTCAGCATGAGGTGGGGTCATCCTTCATGGGTGGTCTGCTGGGTGGCGGTCAATCCGTGAGGCATGACGCGATCATGGAGGAAGCCACCTTCGGAGAGCCGACCGGAGATGATGTGGAAGCGGTAGCTGGCAGCGGGGATCGAGAAGAACAACAACGCTCTACGCACCTTCGCTTCAAGTACGCCACGGTTATCGGCCACCCCATTACTGCTGCCAGTGAAGCTGGTGATGGGGATATTCCCGGTATATGCCCATCCGAAGTAACCCCGATGATGGCCTATTATCTTTCTGATTTAGATGCATTAAGTTGGCGGGGGGGGGGGGCTGGATTTAGTGAATCCAGTATATTTACTTTATGCAATGGTTCCGGGATTATCAGAGGTTGGATTATGGCCGCTTAATGTATACGGGCCGCGATTCCCTCGGACCGGCTTTGTGAATCAATATAACGATTACATGTCCGCAGCAGTTGCGGCTGAAAGGGCAATACATATTGCAACAAGACAGAATGAATTGAGGATTTACCAGCCATTGCATGACGAAGACATGCCAGAGGATGTTGAGCCACCAGGTCCAAGCCCTGACAACGTGGTCAGTTCGTCGGATGAGGCAGAGCTTCGTGGTGGTCCATGGCAAATGATCATGCCGAGAAAAGACAAGTCCTGTCACACCATGGGTGCTGAACTTGATTTTGCACGATCCAATGATTTTGGCCGGTATGGCTGGAACTACTGGCAAACCTACAAGTGCTGCCTGACCCGGAACGGGATCTATCTGGGCAGTGTGGAAGATGAGGAAGGCGACGGTGCCTGCCTCGAAACCAATTGAACCGAACGATTGCGACAAAGGGTGATGTGATGAACGCGAAGCGACTGGTGATTACGAGCATGGCCGCAGGCGCGGTGTTGACCGCAGGGATGATGTTTGCTGCGGAGTCGGCCAACGCTCAGCGTGGCCCGATGTACTACCGCCTGGGTGGCGCCTCCCCTGTGCCGCCTGCGGCACACCTGTCCTATACCTATTCGATGGGCGTGAACTTCCGGGCGGGCGCGAATTTCTCCTGTGGCAAGTTCAATCTCAAAGAGAACATCGCCGGCGTGCTGGACAGCGTGAAGGGCGCGGCCGATGACTTGCAGAACATGATGGTACAGGCTGCGAACTCCGCCATTGCCTCGCTGCCGGCACTGATCCTTCAGCGCATCAACCCGGGTCTTTACGACATCTTCCAGAACGCCCTGCTTGAGGCCAAAGCCCGGGTGAATATCTCGGTGGCCTCCTGTCAGCAGCTTGAAGCCGCGATGGCCGATGAGGATCGTAATGCCTTCCAGGAATGGATCCGTGTGGGTCAGTGGAACTCCTGGCAGGAAAAGGGTGCTGCAAATCCAGCAAAGGCGCCAGCGATCAAGGAAGAAGTCGCAGAAGACAACGGCCGCGATGGCACCACCTGGATCTGCTCCGATGACAGTGACGACAAGGCCGGTGGCGAAGGTCAGCGACCGATCAAACCGGTGCGCGACGCGGTGGTGGCCGGCATCAACATCATGCTCGATCGCCAGGGATCGGGCCGACCCAATGAAATCTGCTCGAATGCACCAATCCCCAGCGGCAGCGGATCGGGTAGTTCTGATCGTCTGGCGGGCCTTTGGGATCGACCCGAGGAAGTCGCAGAGTTTGCGGCCCAGGTCGTCGGTGACACCACGGTCTTTACCTACGATACGCCGGGCAAGGAATACCAGCCTGGCAAGGGCATTCTGCCCTTCGTGGAGCGTGATTCCACCATGGTCAACGTCAACATTGGTCAGGCCATCCAGCAGAGCATGGGGCAGCCGCTCAGCGAGGCAATGGTCGAGGCCATCAGTGCGCCGTCGCTGAACATCACCGAGCAAACGCTCGATGCGCTGCGGCAGATGCAGGGCGAAGAGCGAGCTGCCTATGTGAAGCGGCTGGCAGACGAAGTGGCCGTTGCCCGGAACATCGAAAAGCTGCTGCTGGTGCGCCGGGCGCTGCTGGCGGCGCGGGATCTTCCGGACGTTCGCAACTCGCCGGCAACCACCCAGATCAATGAGGCGATCGCTGAGCTGTACGAGGAAGTGGAAGAACTGATGTTCGAGACACGGATCCGGCATGAGTTGGTCAGCAACACGGCCCTGCTGATCCTGGGCGAACAGGCAGCACGCCGGATGGAGCCGATCATCATCAATTCCCCGGACGGCGGCGGCGGCATGGAACATGGCGCGCCTTCGCGTGGTGGTCTTGTCGGCGATGAAACCCCGTGATGGACATGCCGATGACTGATTCCGCGCCCGTGACCATGACCCGTACTCGCCGTTGGTGGCGGCGAGCACGGCTCCTGTTCGGTGTCCTGATGGCCCTGGCGGCTGCGGCCCTGCTCACCCTGATCCTGTCCCATTGGGCGTTCGGACCGGGTGCGCAAGGCATGTGGCGGATGCAGGAGGCCCTCCAGGGGGCACGCTGGCCCTCGGCCATTGCACGCGGTGTGTTTGGTGCAGCGGTGTTCCTGGTGTGGCCACGGGTGTTGGTGTGGCGCAGCGGCCGGGAGGGTTGGAGTCAGGCTCGTCTGGCGGCAACCCTCCAGCGTGATCGTCTGTTCATCGGCGCTGCGATCTTCGTGGATGTCGTGGTCCTGAATCTTCCCCTTTGGATCTCTCTGGTGCGAGGCTGATATGGGCGTTTTTTCGTATGCGGAGCTTTACACGACCATTGTGGGGTGGACCCTCTATGGCCTGGTCTGGGAGCTGTTGACCCTCACGGGTATCGCCTGGATCCCGTTCCTGATCGCGATCTACCAGAACACCCGCGAACCGATGGAGGCGCAGGAGTCGCGTGACGCGAGCCAGGTGTCGATCAGGCGCATGTTCTGGTCGCTGGGCGTCATGGTGCTGGTGGTGGCGTTTTGTGTGGTCCCGACCACCGGGATCAATGTCAGCACCGTCACCTTCACCTGCCCCCCGACTTTGGGCAATCCATCGGCAGCATGTGTGTCGGGCGTGAGCTACGGCAGTACAGGAACCGGCTATGACTCCGCACCGATGCCCGGCATGGCAGGGGGGGCTGCCGGCAGTACGATCAAGTTGCCAGTCTTCTGGGCCGGGATGTCCTCGATCAGCGGCGGCTTCATCAACGCCATGGTGTCCGGGTTGCCGCAGCGAAGCGGACTGCGGGAACTTCAGACCGTGGCAGCGGCAGCGAATATCACAGATCCCAACCTGAGCAGTCAGGTGCAGCGATTTACGAGAGAGTGCTACATCCCGGCCATGAACAAGTTGGAGGGCTGGAAGGCAGGCGTTGGGACATCGAACCACCAGGGCGTGATGCAAATGCTCGAAGGCAATGCCATCGGCTCAAACCGATCCATGGATTACATCGGCAACAGGTTGCTAAGCACCACCGTTGGCCTGTATGTACCCTGCCCCAATCCGGACTTCTGCGGAAACACCCTCAAGGCATCGGCTCCGGTCCCTGGCTACGATGGCGATGGCCGCCCGAACTGTGATGAATGGTGGAATGATCTCCGTAATGGAAAGCCCGATCTTCACCATGGCCTAGTGGAAGAAGCTGCCAGGAACATGTCGGGCGGCACCAAGAGCAAAGGCGAAGTCCTGGCCGGCATACAGGAAGCGGTAATGGGTGCAGCCCAATGGGCTGGATTCAACATCGACATGTCCGGTGGGATTGATGAGGACATGCTTGTTCACATGGCAGCTGGGAATCTGGTGCACACGGCTGCTTCGCGTGCTGATCGGGCTGTAACCGCTGGCTTGGAGGGTGCCAGTTTGAGTTGGGGTGCCGTGAGCAACCCATTCGGAGTGATTGGCAAGTTGGCTACCTGGGAAAACGCCAAGGGCGCTGCCCAATCAATTGGTCTTGCTTCTGAAAAGTTCACCCTGTCCATGAAAATGCCCCTCATCATGAAGGCCGCACCCTTGGTGCAGTCGATCCTCATCATGGTGATCATCGCGCTGGTGCCCATTGTGATGGTGATTGGCCGCTACAGCCTGAGCACGTTGATGGTGTGCGGGATCGGGTACTTCACGGTGCGTTTCTGGACCGTGTTGTGGGCGATCGCGGCCTGGGCGGATGAGCTGCTGTTTGCCCTGTTCGCCAGTAACCAGTCCCTGATCGAAACCGGGAGCTTTGGGCCGAACGATGCTTCGATCTCGTTCGCTCGTTATGCAATGCAGCTGAGCGAGTACCAGATGAGTTCGGTGGTGGAGCTGACCACGGTCATGCTCTACCTGGGCATGCCGGCGATCTTCTCCATGCTGCTGGGCTGGGCCGGTGTCGTCGGCATCAACGGCCTGAACGAAGGCATGAAGGGCATGATGTCCAGCACCGAGAGCGCGGGTAACCGGGCGGATCAGGGTGTAAGGGCGGCGGCTGCGGCCGGGGCCGGGGCAGCAATTGGAGTTGCAGGCGGCGCAGCGGCAGGTGCCGCAGGCGGCGCAGCGAATGTTGTTCGGGGTGTTGCGGGAGCCGTTCAGAGCACGGCTGTAAACGTCATCCGTGGGCGATGAGTCACAAAAAGAACGGGTGCCGAAAGGCACCCGTTTTGTGTGTTGGAGGTCTGAAATTAGATCGCTCGGAATGGATCGGGCGAGAAAGCGTCATACAGAACCGGATCAAGCTGCATCGGCACCAAGGCAGGATTTCGCGGAAATGCTTTCAGCAAAACCAAGTCGTCGCACTCATTCTGTGACGCAGGAACAAGGGCACGCACACCCTCCGGCACCGGAGGTGCCCGGAAGGCATTGACAGCGGCGTTGAGGATGGATTTCAGCATGACCTGGCTCCTTGGAAGGGGCCTCACGTAGTAGAGGAATCTCACCACATGAGACTGAGGGATGGTTGCACTGTACGCCTGGCGGGCGTCGTGCGCAATTTTTGCTCACCCGCGAGGGGTGTGTTGTTCAGCCTGGGCCTGCTGGCGGCATGGCCGGGGCTGGCACTGTCGGCATCCGATTCGGCAGTGACCAGTTCGCCGGCCGCAACGTCAGCGCGCTTCACCATCGAGGGTCAAAAGCTCAGCACAGCTCAGGTCGAACAGCGTGAGATGAATCACTACCGGTTACGGGAGTGGCGCCGGATGATGGACACCGAGGTCAACGAAAGCACGCGGCGCCACGCGCTGTCCTGCGCCCAGACCATCGGCAGCGATATTGGTTACTGGCGACCGGAAGATGATCCTGCGTGCGAGCTGCCATGGCTGGGAGGTCGGACGCCGTGAGCGATGCGTCGAAGGGATCCGAACCGCCGCTGTCCGGCAAGGAATACTTCCAGGCCGTCCACGAGGAAGGCGTTATTGCCCGCTTTGCCGGCGAAGACGAAAGCACCTGCCCGGATACCGAAGGCTCCTTCGAGCACGGCGCCTGGATGAGCGGCTGGCGACAAGCGGATCCGCTGCCAACCTCGCAACGACTGGCCCTGGTCGCCATCGCGCTGGTAGGCGACAACGGCAAGCACACCATCGAGCAGGTGCGCTATGCCGATGCCCGACAGATCGGCTACGGCGACTCGGATCGCGGCTTTACCTACACCATCACCCGGAAGTTGAAGTTCAAGGGGCTGATCGAGTCCATCAGCGTCGGCCGCGATGAGAAATCCGGGGTGAAGGACTACGTGTACCGGATCACACCCCGTGGCCAGCGCGTGGCCGAAGAGATCGTGGAGCAGATGGCCGATCTGATCTTTGAGCAGGGGGATCAGCAGGAGGATCAGGAATGATCGGCAGCGCACAGGTACTGCTGCTGGATGCTGCTGGTGATCGCGTGGCGATGCCAGTGGGTCACCCGGATGACCCGGATTGGCAGCTGGCCCTGAAGGCCCATCTGGACAGGATCAAACGCGAGCCGGTCCTGTGCAGCTGCACCACGCCTGCACCCAAGATCACCGTGCGACGAGTAGGCGCCGAAGAGCGACTGTTTCTGGCGATCTACCCGGAGTCAGGTCCGGGCCACGATCCGGATTGCAGGTTCTGGCGACCCAACATCGAGCAATCCGGCCGCAAGGGTTACGTCGATCGGGTGGTCAGCCATGATGGTGAGAACCTGGTGGTGTCCCTGCGCCACGGCTTGAACCGGGCGCCGCCACCGGCAGACACCACGGAGGTGCGCACGACCGGTCTGGGTGTTGGCCAGCCACGTCGCCGGCAGCGCGCCATGTCGGCGCTTGGGTTGCTGCACCTGCTGTGGGAAGAGGCCCGCATCAATCACTGGCATCCGCGTTTCAGTGATCGGCGCTGGTGGCCTGCGATCACCGCCCTGCGCGCAGCTGCGGGCCACACCCGGGTTCGGCAGCGCGGACAAGAGCCGGTGCCCGTGGTCAACCGCTGCGTCTTCGTCCCGCCCTTTCCTGGCGAGCAGGACAAGAAGGCCCAGGCCGAGGTGCTGTGGACGCTGTTCCAGCCAGGTCGCAGAAAGCGCGGTGGCGATCGACTGATGGTGGTAGGTCAGGTGGAGGGATTCTGGGACCGGCCGCGTGCGGTGCGCGTTGCCGGCCTGACCCGCCTGTATCTGAATCTGGTGCCCGATGACTTTGAGCGCCTGTACGAACGGCACACGCAGCTGGCGGCGTCCAGCGATCAGGTCGTTGGGCTGTTCATGCTGGAAACCCAAGGTGTGGACCGGCGCAACAACATGCGCTGCGCGGTCATTGATGCCGGGATGATGGCCTGTACCAAGGCGCTGATCCCCGTGGATAGCCGCTTGGAGCATGAGGTGGCGTCTCGCCTGATCCAGAACGAGCGACGGTTCTACAAGCCCCTGCGCTATGACGCGGAGGTTGATGCAGTGCTGCCGGATTTTGTGTTGCTCGATGCCGGCACGCCGTACCCGATGGAGGTGTACGGCATGGCCACGCCGGCCTACGAGGCCCGGCGCGAAGAAAAGCAGGCGTACTACGACGAACAATTCGCCGGCCGCTGCTGGTCCTGGGACGCAGTGGCCAATGACCCCATGCCGGCGTTCCCGGCACGGGTGTTTCGATAGGAGAAGAGCATGGCATTGCCCCAAGCAACTGCCGCCCGCGCTGGTCGAACAGAAGGGCTGCGCTGTTTTGTTCGAGAATCTTCACCTGCCACATTCCAGGCCGTGAGTATTGATCTTGGTCTGGCCACAGAAGGCGGCAGTGAGAGCGAAGCCAAGGACTCCCTGCGCTCGCAGATCCTGAGCTATGTGCTGGAAGCCCACACGATCGACCGCGCCTATTTCCACGATCTCATGCAGCGCAAGGCGTCGATCTGGTTCCGGTTGGAATACTGGCTTATCCGTCTGCGTCTACGCAGGCGCGGATCTGTCTGGCTCGAATACGTGCCGATGCCGGCCGGCGGCAGCGCAGCTGCTGGTGTCTGCGGTGCCGCTGGTGGAACCACCGGAAATCCATGGAGGAAGTGACAGTGAAGGAACACACGAACATCTTGTGGCAAGGACGCCCGAGCCAAGTCCTGAATGCCAACATCTACATGCTGTGCGCGCTGGGTGCGCTGCTGGTGGTGCCGCTGCTGATTGCTGCCTGGCAGTGGCTCAGTCTGCGGGCGGTGTCCTATCACGCCACGGGTGAAACCCTCACCATTCGGCATGGTGTCCTGAACCGCCAGGTCGAACAGGTGGAGCTGTTCCGGATCAAGGATCTGTCGCTGAGCAAACCGGTGTGGCAGCGCATGCTCGGCATGGGCACCATCGAGCTGCTGACATCCGATCAGACGGCGCCCGTGGTGCGTCTGGAGGCCATCGCCAACAGCGATCAGGTGCTGGAGCTGCTGCGCTCCACGGTGCTGCGTGAAAGGCAGGCCAAGGGAGTGCGGGAGATCGACCGATGAGCGCCTTCCCGCTTCGCAATGCGGCCAAGCTGGTGTCCGAGGATCGGCACCCGGTCAAGCAGGCCCTGTTCGCCATGGAGCGTGCCCAGGTGCATTCGGTAGAGCCGTTCCGTGTCGTGGATGAGCAGCTGAGGGTAGATGCGCAGGTGCGCTATGCGGCCGTCCTGCTGGCGCCGGACAAGATCATGCGCCGGCAGGTGGTGGTGCTGACCGACTGGACCCGGTGCGGCCTGGTCAAGTCGCTGGCCTTGCCGATCTACGTGTCCACCTTGCGGCGTGCCCAAACGCAAATCCGGCGATCGGCCGAGTTCTACTTCCTGCTGCACTACCCTGCCCGTTTCCTGGATCCCATTGCATTCGATGTGGCCCTGGCCAGGCTGCCGTTGCTGGGCGAGCTGGGTGAGGCGCAGCGCATCGTGTGGGTGGATGTGCTCGAACGATGGCTGGTCCACGGCCATGATGCGGAAACGATCGCCACGGCGACGCAGATGCGGCCCACGCAGATCCGGGCCTTCATCAGGAACGCTGCATGGTCCTACCGCCGCGCTCGCGTGCAACCAAGCCCACTGGATCCCTTCCGCTTCGGTGCACCGCGCTGGGGCGGGTTTGGCTTGGCCTGGGACGACCTGACCCAGGACTACATCGTCACCCCGGAAGATCGCCCACCACTGGATGCCTGTTCCCGCATTGAAACGATGTTGGCCGAGATCAAGTGGAGTCATCCGACTTCGCATCTGGGTCTTCGACCCACGTTTGACCAGGCGCTGCCCTCGCAGCAAAGCAGGATTGAAGATCCGGCCGAACACGATCCATGGAGCGGCAGTGATGACGGGATCGACCTGGCCGATCTGTTCGCAGGATCGGTGGACGACTTGATCGCCGGCTAACGCCGGCCGCCCCAGAACACACTGTCACTTCCAGACGCCGGCCATTGGCCGGCGTCTTGCTGTGCGTGTTCGGTGGTCGGATTGCACCAGTAAATGTGTGTTCTCGATCCTTAAATGTGCGGAATCCGCGCAAATAGAGGTTGAAACAGAACGGCAAAGGGTGGATGATGGCGCGCATTGCGCAATGCCGGGTATCCAAATGGGACAGCGGAAAACAGGGGGGCGAGCTTTGTGGCTCGCGCTGATGGCAGCAGGACTGCTTGGGCTGAACATGAGTCACGCCCAGGCGCAGGCGTTGACGCCTGTGTGGTATCTGGTTCTGGACAACAAGTGGTACGAGGTCAATCCGACCGACTACTTCGTTGAAATCATGGGCGGCGCCACCGCCGTGATGGTCCCTGACAGCACCCAGGCGAACTGCCGTCGCAGCAATGGTCAGGCGGGTGTGCCAAGCCAGCGCTTGTTGGTCTACGGCCCGATCTACCAGATGGTCTACCTGGCCGGCAGCCAGTATTACGAGTGGGAAACCATCGGCAATTACAAGGTGAGGATCTTCCGGGCGACTTCCTCAACCGGAGACATCATTTGCGACAACGCGCTGACCGAAGAGCCGTTCCCTGCCGGGACGGCTGATCTGGCGGTTTCGCTGGTCGATAGCGTCGACCCGGTGGCGCCTGGTGCGGCCTTCAGCTACACCGCTACCGTTTTCAATGCTGGCCCCGATGAAGCAAGGTCGCCGAGCCTGCTGTTCACGATCCCGGGCGAGGCCGTCTACAACAGTGCGGGCGGTCCGGGATGGTCTTGCACTCGCTCCGGCGTACAGGTCACCTGCGCATCGCTGACATCGCTTGCGTATGGGGCTTCGTCATCTGCCAGCGTCAACCTGCTGGCGCCGGCTGCCCCGGGCCACACGCTCAATGCGACGGTGACTGCAAGCGCCAGCAGTTCGGATCCGAACCAGGCCAACAACGTATCGACCCAGAGCACCCAGGTCAGCGGCACGCCGGCATCTGCCGATCTGGCGATCTCCATGACGGACGCCTATGACCCGGTGGTGGCCTCTACGGCCTACGCATACACCATCACCGTAGAGAATCTGGGTCCATCGACAGCGGCCAATGCGGAGGTGACCTACACCCTGCCCGGCCCGCTCACCTATGTGGGCACGTCAGCTCCTGGCTGGACCTGTTCGCTGACCAATCGCACGCTCAAGTGTCTGCGCGGGAATCTGCCGGCAGGCACCAGCTCACAGATCGTCGTTTCTGTCACGGCGCCAGGTACGTCGACCACGCTGACCAATTCCGTCTCGGTCAGTGCGATCACTCCGGATGAGGTGGGCGCCAACAACAGCGACACCGAAAGCACCCAAATCGTCACGCAATCGCAGTCGGCAGATCTGGCAGTAGGTGTGACCAATCCCGGGCCGCAGGCCGGGGGTGCGCAGTACAGCTATCTGGTTGGAGTGAGCAACAACGGTCCGATGGGCACCACCGCTGTTGAGGCCACCTTCGCCCTACCCACGGGCGCGGCCTACAACGGCGCCTCGGGTGCTGGCTGGAGCTGCCTGCCGGGTGCAGGTTCGGTGACGTGCACCCGCGCCAATCTGGCAAACGGTGCCAGCGCGCCGCTGACGATCCAGGTCACCGCGCCATCGACAGCAGGGGTCGCGGTCTTCACCGCCAACGTCCGCAGTGCGCGGGGCGACGCCAACCTGCAAAACAACACATCGAGCGTGACTCACCAGGTCAACAACCCAGGGTGGGAGCCGCCGTTGTTTGAGGATGGGTTTGAGCAGTATCAGGTTTTCAGAAACGGGTACGAAGTTGAGGCTGATGAGGCTGATTGATTAGGGGCAGTCGTGGTGGCGGTTGCCTGATGCAATTTGATGCTTTGTTTATCTTGGAGTGGACATGAAAAGTTCAACAGGGAAGGTTGTAGGGGCGCTGTTGGCCCTATTGATTGGTGCCGGGGGTGTGCAAGAAGTAAAGGCTGCTTTTTATTATACAAATGTGGCAGTCGATAACAAGCTCTGCCCAGGCGGTGAGGCTTCAGATGATCCGCAGTTCTGCGAAGATCCTATCCCCGCTTGCACTTCACTGAGCGAAGCATGGTGGCCTAGCGCACCGGTTGTTAGAACAAATGATGATGGCGAAGAGTACGAAACTGCGAGGTGGCGGCTGGGCGTCACAAATAACGGTGGCGAGGCGTGCCGTTATCGCGTTATTGCATTTAATCCTATCCGAAAAAACGGACTGTACGATCCTGGAGCTCAGGCTTTTCTTGGTGAAGTTAAAGCAGATCCATCATTCATTAGCGGACGTACTGATCAGTTCACATATATTGGTGTATGGCCTGCTGATGTAAATCAGGAAAACGGGATTCCATGGTCAGAAGAGCGGATGGCCTATTATCAGCCAGACCATGCGGGGCACATTCCTGGTTCTCAATGGGCGGGCGTTCTAAGCCCCGGAGCCACTGCATGGTGGTGGGTGGGTCAAGGAAATGGGTTTCGCATCACTGATGATTGGCGCTCAAAAGGATGGTTTGTGGGTAATGGTGGCTCATGGGCTGGCTGTATCCACTTTGCGGCAGAAGGTGCTCGGCCAGTAGCTCGTGCGGGAACTGGTGAGATCGTTTATACATCGAGCATGACTGCTCAGGATGATGGAATTATCATTCGCGGCTGCCTCGGTGGGCAGGGATCTCCTAGCCCGGCTGACCTGCGAATCGTCAAGTCCGGCCCGGATGCGGTCCAGCTCAACACCAATCACAACTATGTGATCACGGTGACCAACACCGGTGGCAGCTCCGCGACCAATCTTGTGGTCGAAGACACCTTGCCGGAAGGCGTTCGTTTCCAGAGCTTCCTGACCACCGGCAATTTCACCTGTAGCAGCAGTCTTGTGGGAACTCGGGATCACCTGACCTGCACGCGCCCGAACCTTTTGCCAACGCGCCTGGACTCGATCAACGTCAATGTGCGGTTTGAGCCAACGGGTACATTCCCCATCTTTGTGACGAACACCGCATCGGTCGCGGCAGATGGCATTTCACCGAAAAGTTCGTCGGCCACTACCACCGTCCGTGGTCCGGCCGATCTGACCTTCGTCAAGACCGGTCCTGACACCGTGGTCACGGGTAGCAACATTAGCTGGACCATCCAAGGCACCAATGCTGGTCCTGACCGTGGCCGTGGGATTTATGTCAATGACACCCTGCCGCTGGGAACAACCTATGTTTCTGCAAGTGGAAGTGGCTGGTCATGCAGTTTGATCAATCCCCCCCGCAATGTGCGATGCACGCGAGCCACGAATTACGAGGCACCTATTGGGCCATTGCCGCCGATCACGATCACGGCCAATGTCACCGCTGCCCCAGGTTCCACCCTCCACAATGTATGTACGGCTAGTTCGCAAGTTGACCCAACGCCGCAAAACCCGGACTGCGAGGCAACCACGACAGTCCTGGCACAAACCGCTGATCTGTCGTTCCAGAAGGCCGGCCCTGCAACGATTGCCGCAGGCGGCGCCATCACCTGGAACATCACAGGCAACAATGCCGGCCCTGCGGTGGCTGAGAACGTCCAGGTAGTCGATACGGTGCCCGCTGGCGTGACCAACATCGCCGCGACTGGTACAGGCTGGGCCTGTGCAGTAGCCGGTTCGGTTGTGACCTGTGATCGTGCCATCGCGTCCGTGGGAACGATTCCACCGATCACGATCTCCGGCACGGCACCAACCACGCCCGGTCCGATCACCAATACCTGTACGGCTTCGTCTTCCACGATCGACCCGACGCCCACAAATCCGGCCTGCACCACGACCACTGAGGTCACGCAGGAGGCTGACCTTGCGGTAACAAAAACTGCTCCCTCTTCGGTGTTGGCTGAAGCCACCTTCACTTACACGATCCGTGCCAGGAACAACGGTCCAAACCCGGCGCTCAACGCTCAAATCGTGGATACGTTGCCTGCCGGCGTCACGTATCAGAGCCACTCGCAGTACAACGGCTGGTCCTGTGCCATGGCCGGTCAGACGCTGACCTGTAATCGCACTTCCATGCCGGCTTCGTCTGGAAATCAACAGACACAGATGGCTGCCACTGTGCAGGTAGTGGCGCCCGAGCTGCCGACGACTCTGGTCAATACGGCAACCATCAGCTCGAACACGTCCGACCCGGTGCCGGGGAACAACAGCAGCACCGTCCAGACCGTGGTCAATGCCACAGCTGGCCTGTCGATCGCCAAGACCGACAGTGCTGATCCGGTCTATACCGGTCAGGCGTTCGAGTATTACCTGGACGTGACCAATGTCGGGCCATCGGCAGCTACCAATGTCACTGTCACCGATCAGGTGCCAGCGGAGTTGACCCTCATCGCAGCCACGGGGTCAGGCTGGACGTGTACAGGCGCTGGGAACAATCTGACCTGTACGCATCAATCGACACTGGCTGTTGGTGAGGAGTCCCGGATCACCGTGGACGTTGTGGCGGGTGTGGTGAACACCGAAACCATGATCACCAATACGGCATCGGTCGAAAGCGGCGAAGAAGACAGTTATCCGGCTGACAACGTGGCACAAGAGCAGACCACGATCCTGCCGGCTGCCGATCTTCGGGTGTACAAGAACGTCGATAACATGACGCCGCGAGTAGGCGAGACGGTCGTCTTTACCGTTGATGTTCGCAATGGTGGGCCTTCTGCCGCTACCGGCGTTCGGGTCAGCGAGCAGCTTCCTACCGGCTATCAGTTTGTGTCGGCCAACCCCAGCCAGGGCACCTACAACCCGTTCCTTGGCATGTGGGCTGTGGGCAATCTGGCTCATGAAGGTATGGCGACGCTGACGCTTGAAGCCTTGGTGCTGGCATCCGGTGAGTATCGCAACCATGTGATCGGTGAAAGTGATCAGGAAGATCCTGATCCGAGCGACAACGAAGATGAAGTGACGCCTGATCCTGTGCCGGTTGCAGACCTTGACTTGCTCAAGGTGGTCGATAATCCGACGCCACGGGTCGGTGACCAAGTGGTCTTCACGGTTGTGGTCAGAAACAACGGTCCTTCCGATGCCACCAACGTCACTGTGCATGAGCAGCTTCCGTCCGGCTTCGAGTTCGTCTCCGCACAGGCCGATACGGGCAGCTATGACAGCGGTACGGGCCTGTGGAATGTGGGCAGCCTGGCCAACGGTGGGCAGGCTCGCCTGTCCCTTGTGGCTCGCGTGCTGGCCAGCGGTGATTACCGGAACGTGGTGACCGCCACGGCCGATGAAGAGGATCCAACGCCGCCAGAGGATGAGGAAACGCCGAACCCGACACCGGTATCGGATCTTGGCGTGACCAAGACCGTGGACAACGCCACGCCGTATGTCGGTGAGACAGTGACCTTCACGGTCGTGGTCAACAACGCCGGTCCGTCCGATGCGACGGGTGTCCAGGTGACCGAGCAGCTGGAGTCGGGCTACAGCTTCGTCTCCGCAGCGGCAACGGTGGGCAGTTACAACGAAGGCACCGGCTTGTGGACCGTGGGCAATCTGGGTAATGGCGAAAGTGCCACCCTGACCCTGGTCGCGCTGGTGCAGGCAGAAGGCGAGTACCGCAACGCGGTCGTGGTGTCCGGTAACGAAGAAGACCCTGATCCGATCAATGATGAGGATGAGGTGACCCCGGATCCGGTGCCGCTGGCCGACCTTGGCGTACAAAAGATGATCGAGGGGTCAGAGGAAATTGGTGACCCGCGCATTGGTGGTCAGATCACCTACACGGTGATTGCGACCAACCATGGTCCTTCCACTGCCTCCAATGTGGTCGTTGATGAGCAACTGGAAACCGGCTACAGCTTTGTGAACGCAGATGCCTCGCATGGTGCATACGATGAGGCGTCCGGACTGTGGACCATCGGCGATCTGCTTAACGGCGAGTCTGCCACGCTGTATCTGACGGTCGATGTGCTGGCCGAAGGCAGCTACCGCAACCACGTCATCATCCTGGGTGATGAAGAGGATCCGATTCCTGAGAACAACGAGGATGAGGAAACCCCGACGCCGGTGCCGGTGGCTGACCTGACGCTGGTCAAGACTGCTGACAACATGACCCCCAATGTCGGGGACACCATCGTGTTCTCGGTCGTCATCTCCAACGCCGGCCCGTCCACAGCCACCAATGTGGTGGTGGATGAGCAACTGGAAACCGGCTACAGCTTTGTATCCGCGTCGGCCACTGCTGGCACCTACGATGCAGTGACTGGCCTGTGGACCGTGGGTAATCTGGCCAACGGTGAGAGCGCGACCCTGACCCTGACTGCGCTGGTGTTGGCAGAAGGCGAATACCGCAACTATGTGGTCGGCGGTGGGGATGAAGAGGATCCGACCACCCCCGAGGACGAAATCACGCCGGACCCGACGCCAGTTTCCGATCTGAGCGTGGTCAAGAGCGTTGACAACCAGACGCCTCGCATTGGGGATCAGGTCAGCTTTACCGTGGTGGTCAGCAATGCCGGCCCGTCCGATGCCACTGGCGTCGAGGTGGCTGAGCAGCTGCCTTCCGGTCTGTCCTATGTCGGTTCTTCTGTCACTGCTGGCAGCTACAACGCCGGCACCGGGGTTTGGAGCATTGGCGATCTGGACGATAGTGCCAGCGCCACGCTGACGTTGGTGGCCGAAGTGCAGGCCGCAGGTAGCTACCAGAACGTGGTGGTGGTGTCTGGCAACGAGGATGATCCGGACCCTGAAAACAACCAGGACGAATCGACCCCGACCCCAACCGCTGTTGCGAACCTGAGCATTTCCAAGGTCACCGAGTTCATGACTCCGCAGGTGGGTGAAACCATCACCTTCCAGGTCGATGTCTTCAACGCTGGTCCTTCTGATGCAACGGGTGTCGTGGTCACCGAGCTTGTCGAATCTGGCTACAGTCTGGTTTCGGCGGTGCCTTCGCTCGGAGGTTATGACGCTGCCAGCGGCCTGTGGGCCATTGGTAATCTGGCAAATGGTGCTGGTGCGAGCCTGGTCCTGACCGTCGAAGTCTTGGCTGAAGGCAGCTACCGCAATGCGGTCGTGGTGGTGGGTAATGAAGAAGACCCGGATCCGACCGACAACCAGGATGAGATCACGCCTGATCCTGTGCCGGTGGCTGATCTGCAACTGGTGAAGACGGCTGACTCGATGACACCGAGCGTGGGCGACAACATCACGTTCAGCGTGGTGGTCAGCAATGCCGGCCCGTCCAGCGCCACGAATGTGGTCGTGACCGAACAGTTGGAGACGGGCTACAGCTTCGTTTCTTCAAGTGCCACGCAAGGTGCCTACGACGCTGGCACCGGCCTGTGGACCGTGGGCAATCTCGCCAACGGTGACAGTGCCACGCTGACGCTGGTGGCCACGGTGCTGGCCGAGGGCAGCTACCGCAACTACGTGGTGGCCGAAGGCGATGAGGATGACCCGACGCTGCCGGAAGATGAGATCACTCCGGACCCGACGCCGATCGCTGATCTGCATATTGTGAAGACGGCCGACACGATGACGCCGAACGTGGGCGACAACATCACGTTCAGCGTGGTGGTCAGCAACGCTGGACCGTCCGACGCCACGAATGTGGTCGTGACCGAACAGTTGGAGACGGGCTACAGCTTCGTGTCCGCCAACGCGACCCAGGGCGCCTATGACGCCGGCACCGGCCTGTGGACCGTGGGCAACCTTGCCAACGGCGACAGCGCCACGCTGACGCTGGTGGCAACAGTGCTGGCCGAGGGCAGCTACCGCAACTACGTGGTGGCTGGCGCCGATGAGGATGATCCGACGCTGCCGGAAGATGAGATCACCCCGGATCCCACTCCGATTGCGGATCTGTCGCTGGTCAAGACAGCCGACACGATGGAGCCGAAGGTGGGTGACGACATCACATTCAACGTGGTGGTCAGCAACGCTGGTCCGTCCGACGCCACGAACGTGGTCGTGACCGAACAGTTGGAGACGGGCTACAGCTTCGTGTCCGCCAACGCGACCCAGGGCGCCTATGACCCCGACACCGGCCTGTGGACCGTGGGCACGCTGCCCAACGGTGACAGTGCCACGCTGACGCTGGTTGCAACGGTGCTGGCCGAGGGCAACTACCGCAACTACGTGGTGGCCGGTGCGGACGAAGAGGATCCGACATTGCCGGAGGACGAAATCACGCCGGACCCGGTGCCTGAAGCCGATCTGCAATTGGTGAAGACCGCTGACACGATGACCCCAAGGGTCGGTGATGACATCACCTTCTCGATCGAGATCAGCAATGCCGGCCCGTCCAGTGCGACGAACGTGGTCGTGACCGAGCAGCTGGAAACCGGCTACAGTTTCGTGTCCGCCAATGCGACCCAGGGCGCCTATGACGCCGGCACCGGCCTGTGGACCGTGGGCACCCTTGCCAACGGCGGCAGCGCCACGCTGACCGTGGTCGCCACCGTCCTTGCCGAGGGCACCTACCGCAACTACGTGGTAGCCGGTGCGGACGAAGATGATCCAACGGATCCGGAAGACGAAATCACCCCGGACCCGGTGCCGGTGAGTGATCTGGCTATCGAAAAGAGTGCGAACACCGACACGCCGGAAGTCGGTGAGCAGGTCACCTTTACGATCATCGCCACCAACCACGGTCCGTCCGATGCGACGGGTGTGTTTGTGCGGGAAGAGCTGGAGGCCGGGTACGAGTTCGTGTCTTCTGACACGACAGCTGGCAACTATGATCCCATTACCAATGTGTGGACGATCGGTGATCTGGCTCTGGGCGAAAGCGTCACGATGACGCTGGTGGCCTCGGTGCTGGCCGAAGGCAGCCACTACAACGAGGTAGTCATCACGGGCGATTGGGAAGATCCCAACCCGGATAACAACCAGGATGATCTGAACCTGGACCCCACGCCGGTAGCCAATCTCTCACTGGTCAAGACCGCCGACACGATGACGCCGAAGGTGGGTGATGTCATCACCTTCACGATCGAGGTCAGCAACGCTGGCCCGTCCACCGCCACCAATGTGGTCGTTACCGAGAAGCTGGAAACGGGCTACGAATTCCTGTCTGCATTTGCTACTTCTGGCAGCTACAGCGAGGAACTGGGTCTGTGGACCGTGGGTGATATGGCCAACGGCGAAACCGCCACGTTGACCCTGGCTGCGCGGGTGCTGGCCGAAGGTGAGTACCGCAACTTCGTGGTCGCAAGTTCTGACAACGATGATGATCCGGGTCCGGAAGATGAGATCACACCCGATCCCACGCCTGTGGCCGATCTTGGCATCGTCAAGACGGTGGACAAGGACAACGTGGAGGAAGGCGACGAGGTGGTCTTCACTGTCGTGGTCACCAACCACGGGCCGTCCGATGCCACCGGCGTGCTGGTGGCCGAGGATCTGCCTGCCGGATTGGAGTATGTGTCCGATGTGGCCGAACGCGGCGCCTATGACCAGGGCGTCTGGACCGTGGGCGATCTTGCCAACGGCGAGAGCGTCACGCTCACCATGGTGGCCACGGTGCTGGAAGGTGATGACCACACCAACATCGTGGTGGTCGAAGCCGATCAGGAAGATCCGAGCCTGGAGAACAACCAGGATACGGCGACCGTCACCCTGCGCGGTGGTGGCGTGGACCTCTACGTCATCAAGACCGTGGACACCGATCGCCCTGAAGTGGGTCAGGTCGTGACCTTCACCGTGGAGCTGGGCAACCGTGGCTTGCGTGACGCCACAGGGGTCCAGGTGACCGAGAAGCTGCCCTCTGGCTACACCTTTGAGGAAGCGGAAGCAACCCATGGCACATACGATGACGAGGTGGGTTTGTGGACTGTGGGCGAGCTGGCCAGCGAGCAGACTGCCACGCTGACCATCAAGGCGGTGGTGCTGGAAGAGGGTGACTGGCTCAACCAGGTTGTCGCCACTTCGAACGAGGATGATGAGGATGAGTCGGACAACAGCGACGAGGCGTCAACCACGCCGCGTGTCCTGGGTCAAAAAGATGTACTCTTGATCCCGACGACCTCGATCCCTGCCCTTGCCATCCTGGCTCTGATGATGCTTGCCATCGGTTCCAGGATTCGCAAACGGATTTAACTGATCTGGAGGGATTTACGACAAGGGGCCGCGCTATGCGCGGCCCCTTGCTATCAAGTGAAGGAAAACTTAGGAAGTGTCAAAGGTTGGCTGGCGCTTGTTGAGGTGAGTGCTACCATGCCAAAGCCAGTCGAGAAGGCACTAAGGAAGACGTGCCTTAAATTCGACCATACGCCACGCGAGTCAAAAGAAACATGTCTAAAACGTCCGGTCCATCAGGGCCTTCCCGTGAAGAAGAGCGGCGGAAGGCGGTTGAAAGAACACGGAGCCGCATCGAGCGTTACATGACGCAATATGTCCCGGGAGTTCTCAAGACCGTGGTCATGAAGGCCACCCGCATCCGCGATGTCATCGCCACCAACGGTGGTTCCAGGGAGATCGGTGTCCAGTACCTGGAGCCAAGCGACCTATACCGTGTGCGTTACGAGGTGGCGACAGCGACGCTGGGAACACATTACATTTTTCTTGAATGCAGCTTGTTCCGAGCGCGTCTGCGTGTGGGTCTTGCATCCGATGGTGCTGCAACCGGAGACAGTTACGAGGGTTGGTTACAATTGTTAACAGGAGCCCTAGTTTCCAGCGGGTGGGATGTTATATTCTCAGATTTGGAGCCACCAAATTCAGTTGAACTGAGGGCTTCCATACGGCTACCCAAGGACTACATCATGGACAGCCAGATCTACATGAAACTTGCAGCACAGATTGCCGGCGCAGTGGGTATGCTGATTCTGGAAACAGGCAAGCATGGGTTTTACACGCTGCCAACTCTGCCGGATCGAATAGACTTTGATTGAAGATTTTCCGTGATGAGATGAGGTTATGACCAGGGGTTTTCAGCTTGATGCAATGGGAGCAGCCGCCACCGAATTGGCAACACATTTCCCGGCCTTGACCGGCATGCGCTGGCATCAGGCAATGGGCACCACCGGCGCGGTCGAACTGCTTTTTGACACAGGGCTGAGTCTCTTGCTCCAAGGAAAGACCGTCTTGGATTGGTCCAGATCGCTGACACGGCTGGGTGTGGATGCCGAAGAACTGGCCTGGTACTTGGGGGTGGAGTGTGGCAACCCGTGCTTTGATCTGCCGCTACCCGATCTGCTCCGCAAGCTGGCAAGCTGCCTGACCCCTTCGCTGCCTTCCAATGAGCCGGTCTACGCTCCGGCTCCTGTGTCAGCTAACGCAACGGCGAAGCTCGTCGTTGCCAACTACCTGCGCTGAGTCTTCCTCGCCGGCTTGCTGTCGGCCTTTGATGCAAGTAGTTCGATCTGGCGGTTCACGCGATCGCGCTCTTCGGCCAGCGCCTTTTCGTGCTGCGCGACTGCCTGTTCGTGCCTGGCCTCGATCTCTGCCAGGCGCTTGGTCAACTCCCGGTTCTGGCCATGCACCGTCGCAAGCTCCAGCTTGTCCTGTTCCCTGCCCTTCTGGTCGGCTTCCATCTTCTGGTGGGCGGCTTCCATCTTTTGGGTCAGGCCCTCAACCTGCTTTGAGAGCGAGTCGACCAGCGCCTGCCTGTCGGCAAGCTGCCTATCCAGATCCTTGTTCACAGCGCCCGCTGCGGCAAGGGCCTTCTCGTGTTCGTGCAGCAGCGCCTGAGCCTGGGCCTGGGTCTGTGCGGCCGCAGCTCGGGCATGTTCCAGCGCCTGCCGGCTTTCATCGACGGCTTGCCGGGCGGCATCGCGTTCACGCTTGGTGGTGGCCAGCTCCGCGTCGAGCCGACCGATTTCCGATTGCGCATGCTGAAGGTTGGCCTCCAGCTGCGTGCAGCGCTCTGTCAGAACCTGCTCGCCCTGGTGCAGCGCATTGACACGGTTTTCCAACGATTCGCGCAACGCCTGCTGTGAGGCCAGTTGCTGTTCCAGGGTTTTGATCTGTTCGGTTTGCGTGTCCAGCGTGTTCTGGATCTTCGCCGCTTCGCGCAGATGCTGGGCCTGTGCTTTTTCCAGCTCTTCGCGCTGGGTCACCAGTTCGTTGTTGGCCACCTTGCGAGCCAGCTGCAACACGCCTGCAACGGCTTCTCGCAGATGCTTTTCTTCCTCGGTTTCGGCCGTCAGGTTCGTGCCCATGAGCGTGGGGCCGTAATGCTCGTACCAGGCGGTGAGCATCCGATTGATGGTAGTGACCGATCCTCGATTCCCCAGGTACTCGCGCAACCCCGCATTCGTGGGGCGCTCACCCTGGCTGATAACGGTGTCGATCGCGGCCCAGACTTCGGCTTGGGTCAGTATCTTCCTGCTTGAGGTGCTCATGGGTTCGTTCGGATCTGGTGTGGGTGCGCGGACGGTCGGCCATCCTGACCGCAGGCGCCTGGCTTGGCAATCTGCGCGCTGGTCAGCGCAGGGATGTGATGATCTGGTGGGTCCGGAAACTGATGGTGCATCCGCCCATCCAGGAGTCGGCCAGCGGCCTTTTTGCCAATGTGCTTCATGACCGCGTTCGGGTCGTTGCAATCGCCTTCCAGCATGTCGGTCGGTGCCCACTCACCCCACTGCTTGAACAGGAACGGGACGCCTACCTGTTTGCACTGATCCCGGAGGCTTCGGACCCAATCACGATGAGTGGGGCGGGCGTGTTTGCCTGACTCGCCGCCGCAGATCACCCAATCCAGTGCTTCCAGTGCGTTGGATCCATCGTTCAAGCGCACCGGATTGGCGAACATACCCTCAAAGCTAATCGGGCCAAGCATCGGCTCAATTGAAAGAAACCGCACTGCGGCCGGAACGGCCAGCAGTTTCGGGATGTCGCGGTCAGCTTCAGCCTGTGTGACCACGGTGGCTCCCAGCCATACGTTGGGCATCGGCCACATACAGCCAGGCTCCTGCAACCGCGACATGGCTTCCTGGATCATGTCGGCCGCGTTGCCAATCCGCTTGGTCAACAGCAGCCAGTCCAGGTTCGGCGTGCTGCGGATCAGATGGAACAGGTCAGCACGCCACTGTGGATCGACCTCGCCGTCGAACACATCCGCCAGCGAGGCACAGAACACGCGACGGCGGGCAGGACGAAGGCAAGGCTCAGGGCATTGCCCACAGGCAGCCTGTGGCCCGCTTGCGATGCCGCGCCACCCGCATCGGGCGCAGCTGTAAAATGGCTGGGCGTTCCACTGCAACGGCTTTCGCCAGTAGGTGGGTGAGGTGCGGACCCGTGGCTGGCCGACACCCCACTTCACCACGCCGAATCTGGATGTTGTCTGTTCGGCGTAGCAGTGATCGCACGCGGGTGAAATCCGAGTGCAACCCATCCACGGGTTGAAGGTGCTGTCGCACCACTCAATGGACGTGACATCAGCCATCGTCAGATCCCCCGCTTCGAGCCACCAAGCTCTGAGCTTCTCGCTTCGCTGCAAGCGCGTACCCGGCGGCATCCAGCAATTCTTCGGCCATGTGCTGGAGCCAGTCGGCAACAGATAGGTCACTGCGGTCCAGAGTAGCCCCGTATTTGCTCTTGCCAATGGCGTCCCGCGTGATCAGCTGGCGAGTTACTTCGCTGGCTGCTGGAGCAAGTTTGAGGCTGGTGACAGTGGCCAGGGCCTGTTCAACCGCCTGTTGCTTTGGTTGGGAGGATTCGCCGGCACCGGCGTTGTGGCCGGCGTCGTAGAGCGAACTGAGAGCAGCTTCCAACTCATTCTTTCCAGTAGGCGCTGGGGCGAGTTGACCGGACTTGACCAGATCGCGAAGGCCATTGACCAAACCGGGCAAATGAATCTCAACACAGGCGCTGCACACGTCCTTGTCGATCCAACTGCACGGCTTACCAGTCTGTGCGATGCAGCCGCTGCAATCAGCATCAGTACACCCGCAATAGCGGCACGATCTCACTTGTTCACTCATGGTGTCCCTCGTTCAATGTTGACATCCTCCCTCGCCTAAAGTCGGGGGATTCCTACTGCGCCCACCCCGGCATCGAGCCGGAATGAGTCGCTTCGGTGGGTTCCTGCTGCTGGCGGCATTGCTGCACCGCTCACTTCACAGGCGCAATGGGCGTGTCCCGCCCTGAGAATGTTGATCGCGCCGACCAGATCGGCGTTTTCCTCGAAACCGCATTCGACGCACAGAAACCGGGCCTGCGTCTGGCGGTTGTCCGCCGACACATGGCCGCAGGCCGGGCACGTCCGCGACGTGTTCTGCGGCGGCACGACGATGAGATGCCCGCCGGCCCATGCCAACTTGTAGTCCAGTTGTCGGCGGAACTCGAACCAGCCTTGGTCGAGGATGGCTTTGTTCAGACCGGACTTGGCCCGAACGTGCTTTCCCGGCTGCTCGGTGGTGCCTGCCGCCGACTTGGACATGTTCCGCACCTGCAAGTCCTCGATACACACCATCGCGTGGTTTTGGCTGATCGCGGTCGTGGACTTGTGCAGGTAGTCGCGGCGGGCGTTGCCGATCCGGAAATGGATACGCTGGACGCGGGCTTTCGCCTTCTTCCAGTTGTTGCTGAACTTCGTTTTGCGGCTCATCGCCTGCTGCGCCTTGCGCAAGCGGTCTTCGTGCCGCTTGAAACTGTTGAGCGGCGCGTAGAACGTGCCGTCTGAGAGCGTGGCAAAGCGTGTCACGCCCATGTCGATGCCCACGGCACTGGTGGCCTTGGGCACTGGGGCTTGAATTTCACGCTCTGTCTGGATCGACACGAACCATTTGCCGCACGACTGGCTGACGGTAACGTTCTTTACCGTACCCAGAACCTCGCGGCTGTTGCGGTAGCGCACCCAGCCGAGCTTTGGCAGGAAGATGCGGCTGTT